>Ga0222718_10002405_pt1 | contig 16865 bp, 17 predicted proteins | sample C33_27DmetaG_FD_165045 | JGI IMG/M metagenome (GOLD analysis project Ga0222718, IMG submission 165045) | Estuarine water microbial communities from San Francisco Bay, California, United States - C33_27D | ecosystem: Environmental > Aquatic > Marine > Unclassified | place: USA: California... | reverse complement strand
CGCAGGCGATGCAGCGCGGCTTGCATACGTGCCACGGGTCACAGTGATTCCACCACCACCACCGCCACCCGTTGCAGGGGGAGCGTAAAACTGACCGGTCAGCAAAGGCATTGTCTAGCGTTCCCAGGTGAGCTTTGCTGTGGCAGCTGCTGTCCCTGCGTCCAGCTTTGCAGCGACATACAAAGCGCCACCGCTGCAGACAAATGGCAGACCGTTCAAGCTGCCAGCGCAGCCACCAGCGCCCAGCGTTGCTCCACTGATAATGTCTGCAGTGATTTCATCTGTGATCGGTTCATCGCGGTTGGCATCGCGGGCCAGGTACCAAGTAACCTGCGTTGCACCACCAGCGATGGAGGTTAGCGCCAGCTCCGCCAAGCCAAGCCGGATCTGGTCTGCCACGTTTCGCGCGCCACTCGGCACACCGTTCAACGTCAAGACTGCGTAACTGGTGCTCAGTGGCACAGCTGCTGATTCGCTAAATCCTCGATCGCTCATGCGGTCCTTCCCATGATCATGAAGTCAAAGCTGATCGTGCCAGATTGCGAGCCGATCTGAATCACATCAGAGGCGCCCGCACCGATGGCAATACCTTCCAAGGGAGCCGACCACATCAGCGCGCCACCTGCTGGCACAATCACAACGCTGGTTGGATCTTCAATGATGCTGACACCATTGGCAGCGCCAAAGATCTCCAGCTTCTGGGCTGCAGTGGTCGATTTGTTGCGGATTGCCACAAACGTGATTTCAGCAAAGGAAATGGCAGCGCCAGACAGCACAGAAGTCAGGCCACCAGCCAGATCGTATGTGACGGGGGAGCCCTGCTCCACAGTCGCAGAAATCGACCATGCCAGATCCTGCGAGCCAGCATCGGTCCCGTTTGGGTAGGCATCAGGTCCAGACCGGAAAGCATGCACCAGACTGGAAGCCACACCACCGATCGCCACGGGTTGATTCCGCTCCGTTGCTGCCGCATCCACTGTGATCCGGCTTGTCACTTCCAGCGCCATCTGATTTCCTGCGTTCGCGGTTGCGCTGTCTCGGAAGCGATCCGTGGGTCGATCTTACACCATCAGCTATCAAACGTCGAACGGTTGCCCCACTGGATTGTCTAGCAGCACCAGCGACAGCAAGCAGCCTGCGCTTGTGGCTTCTACATCCACCACCAAGGCAAGCGCTTCATTGAGATGGACTGCAGAATCAGTCACAGCAATGCAGGCGCCTGGTTCAATGGCCTCCAGCTCTGACCCACCTTGATAGGTTGCTGTCCGCTTGTGCCATGCATGGCGATTCAATCGATCCCTTGCCACCAGCTCTGCAGTGGTGTCATCCCATGTTTGCGGCAGATCAATGATCAACGGTCGCACACCATAGACCGTCTGCGAGCGCTGCGCGAGATAGCTGCCCAGGATTCTGGGGTCGTCCGTTTCCGCATCAGTCACTGACAGCTGGCCAGCTTTGGCAGTGATGGTGACGCTGCTATACCAAGCAGCGCCTGGCCCATTGGCTGGGCGATACCTGACCGTGATCTCATTGTGGATCGCCTGATTCAAGCGCTCCAGTGAACCTTGCCTTTCAATGTCGCGACGGTCAGCAGACAACCATGCCACCACATCAGCGCGCGTCTGATCAAAGCGATAGGGGCGCACATACAAGCCAAAGCTGCTTTCCAGCACTTGCACAGGGAGCCAGTCAAACACTTCGCTTTGCAACCATTCCAGCGCATTGGTCGGCACATTTAGCCAGGTGTCGATCTGGTATCGGTTCAGCTCTGCCAGATTCGCAGCCATGCGCCCACTGTCCACAGGGATGGTGGTGTATGTCTGCAGCACGTATCGGATCACATCTCCAGCGCCGCGAAGTGGCCTGCCTGCCTCATACGGGTTCTGAATCCCACCCCCAAAAGTCGCATCATCTTGAAGCCCGATCCAGTATTCATCCGACAAGCCGCCCAAAACAGTGGTGCCCGTGAAGTCAGTCAGGGTCACACCGCGCCCCAGCCTATCCAGAGCCCCGATCGTGCCAGTTGTACCTTCATCGCCTGTGCTGGTGTTGTGCAGTCGCACTTGCTGGGCATCAATGGCACCCAAACTAACGAGCACTCTACTGGCAACCGTTCCAGCAGCGCCTTCCACCATCAGCGCAGGGACTGCTGGACGCGGTGTGCCGCTTGGGTAGTTTCCAGGGCATCCGATGATCAAGGGATACGCAGTCCCAATTACGCCTTCTTCAGTCGCATAGCCTAGACGAACGGGCCACGTATCTTCTGAAATGATGGCCTGCGGATCCAGCAGTTCAATGGATTCTGCGCTTGATTCGCGACTGAGCGTAAACGCCAAGGGCTCTTGCGCTTCACCATAGCTGGCACCACTGACCAGGCCAGACAGGTACACTTCAGCGCGCTCTAGTGTCTGGCCTTCATGCCAGCGGCGCAAGATGCCCCTGCCGCGCTCCAGGGTGTGCCCGTCTGCCTCGATTCGCGCCCAATCGTCTGCAGTCACCAGCTCCAGCCCGACCGATGCCTCAGCCAATCCCTGCTGCGCTTTTGTGATGGTCGGATCAGCCAGTCCACCCAAGTACAGCAGCGACTGGCCAGCGTTGTTCACAACCGTCTGCGCTTCAGTCGCATAGCGGCGCAGCTCACCAGCGATTTCTAGATCAAGCAGCCAGACGCCTTTGCGCTGGGCTTCGCCATAGGACAGCATCAGACAATGCCATTCACAGTGATGGTTTCCACGCGAATGATCTCAGTCTGCCCCATTTCCCCTGCGCTCTGGGTCATGCGAATGGAACTGAACAAGTGACCATAATTGAACAAGGTTGGATCTGTGATGGTGTTTGTGGCCTGTGGCAGTGCGGCTACAGCGACAACCGGCAGGGCTCCACCTTGGATCTGCTGCATGATCCCGCGAAGCTGCATGCCCAAATCTTCCACAGCTGCCAGCCTGTTTCCGCCTGCTGCGCCAATGAAATCCACATCAAACGACCCATCGCGCAGGCGCAAATGATTGGTCTGATCTGACCAATCCATTGTCCAGTTGACCCGTTGTGGCCCGCGCTGCCTAGCGCGCGATGTGCCAAAGCGGTCAGTGGTCACTTGTACATTGTGATCTGCCTGCTGCCCCTGGCCCCAGCTGGCTTCTGCGCCAAATGGCACCAGGCGCATAGGAGCAATCACGCCTGCACGGTAGTAGCCTTCAGCAGTGGTCTGGCCTGCTGGGATTCTCACGCGCCAGTATCGCGCTGTGATTTCCGATGTGGGATAGGCCACGAGCAGCCCAGACGGATGGCGAATGGTGCAGAAAAAGCCGGATGCTTCCGTTCCATCAGTGCCTTCCAGCACGATCTTGGGCTGCAGCGTTGTGTCGTCAACCCAATAGCCTGGGGAGTTAGACGCAATCCGCCTGACTACTACCCCGCTGGGCGTTCTGGGCAGCTCGACATACCCACCGGCAAGTTCATTTTCCCAGACATACCGACCGCGCGCAACAGCGCCAAAGCGCGGTGAAAGCACAGCGCCGTCAATGTCGTAGCGCTGGGTAGACGCATCAAGGCGCAGATCTGCAGTCCCCAACGTCTGCCAGGCAGCGCCATCGTAGTATTCAAGCGCTGCACCTTGGAAGTTGACACTGCCGAGGTACAGACCAAAAGCACCACCGATCCACACCTGCTCGCCCAGATCCCAAGTGATGATCTGTTCACTCGTGTCTGTGCTGCGCCAACCACGGGCAGGCGATGGTTCCAGCGACGGAAAGACAGCGCGGATCGGGTAGTCCGCTCGCACAGAGCCAGACCATGATTCTGCCTCCACCATTGGCCCACCAGTGGCAGACAAGAAGCAGAGCCCACCATTGGCCCCAAACTTAGGCAGCGGCACAGGCAGGCGCGAGAGCCATCGGCCAGTCAGCTGATCACCCGTTGTGAACACTGGTCCTTCACTCTGGACCATGTACCACAGGCTCTGTGCGCTGCTGTTTACCAAGTGGCCCCAGCGCGTCACATTGTTTGCGCCTGGGGTTGCAGCGTTGTTCAAGATCTGAACGTCTGCCTCAAGACTCCATTCTCCACCTGGGCTGCGAATATAGAGCTGCGCCTGGGTCGCTGTGCTGCCGTTATCCTCGATGACTAAGCAGTATTGAAGCCGGTTCTGCGTATTGATGTTCACCGTGGCTTTGGTCAGGCTTGCAGTGGGGTCAAACACCTGCACAGCTGTGGTGGTAAAGCGCAGTCTGCAAACCTTCTCATTGACACCATTGGCTACTTGGCCTTCAAAGATGATCCGGTCTGTGCCTGCTGCACCACCACCAGCGATTTCCAGATCGAAATACCACGAGGCACCAGCAACACCAGCGACCGATGAAGCGCTGGTAAAGTAGCCATTGTTTAAGACCGTCAGGATGCGAAGCCTGCCAGGCGATTCCAAAGAAGTGGTGCCACCGCCGGTCTTTGTCCACTGTCCTGTGTCCTGCGGAAGTTCAATGGGAAGCCATGAACGCGGGGATCGGTTGGCTGCGCTGCTGAAGTTACTTAGCACCACTTCACGGGCCAGCGTTTTCACTTGCCCCAGATTCGACCAGCCACCTGTGACAATGCCCACCAGGCTGTCATCAAACGTGGCCACACTCGCAGTCCATTGCGCGATGTTGACGATATACCCAGCGCTATGGACTGGAAGCATATTGCGCAGAAAATCAGCCGGATCGCCACTGTCCCAGAACTGATTTCTAGTGGGGTCTGTCCCATCATCAATCGCGCGCCAGCTGTTCCCACCATCCACGCTAATGAAGCCAATTACTTCATTCGGATCGGTGGTGGGTCGGCAGAGTGCCCAGACAGTGCCATCGGGCTCTGCCACAACGCGGCATTCATCATAGCTTTGGCTAGCGTCAATGGTGACTGCAGCGGCATCTTGAACGCTGCTTCCAGCAGAGCCCAGAATGCGGCATTCAGCATATCCAGTTGTTGATGCTGCATAGCCAATGACATAGCGCCCCAGCGATGTGCAAAGTGAAGCAGTGGCACCAATGACAGGCGCAATTGGATTGACCCTGCGGTATGTCGCGCCCAGATCAGTGCTGACATATTGAATAATGGATGAACCCGATTGGAACAAAAGCAGCACATCGCCGTTCAAGCTGCTTGCCATGCCCCTTGTCCAGCTGTTCAAAAATGGCGAGCTGGGGTCATCGCATTGGCTGCTGTACGGTTGCCACGTCGCACCGTTGTCATCGCTGAAGTAAGAATCAGGACCGACCCAGACAAAGCGATCCGTGCCTGGCACCCAGAACACAGCGCAGGGGCTAACGCTCTGCGCCACCACGACAGGCGATGACCACTCCCAGGTGACAGGGCTCCAGCTGGCTGCTTCATCATCAGTCCCACCGATCCCGCGATTGAATGCCACCACAATTGCACCGGTGCGCTCATTGACTGCCGCTGCGTGATTGTTGACTGCTGTGACATTGCTGAACGTGACAGGGCTCCAGCCCACCACCAGGCCAGGATCGTTCCAACCGTACCAAGGTCCAGATCCTGCTGTGTCTCGCACGATCACGCGTCCACCAGTCTCCAGCTGTGGAACGCCTGCGCGAGTGCTGCGAATGGCCAGATCCGTTCCCTGCTCGCCACTGACACGGATTGCAGCTCTGGCCCCATCTTGATCTGAACGCGGGATGCCGGGCTTGGGATTCGCCTGCTGGTATGAGCTGGTCAGGGTGGCGCCAGTATTCGCTGCCACGTTGCTGAAGTCCGCAATGCCTTCCGGCAGAATCATCAGACCGTCATACAGTTTCTGGCGAGTGCCCATGATCTAACCCCTGCCGTACACCAGGGTTTGCCCGGTTCTGGCGCCTGATTGTACCCTAACCGCATTGGCAGCTCTGCCATCACCAGCAATCGCATCCACCACAGCCGATGCGATGATCTGACGGTCCAGCATCACAGACACATTGGTGGTTGGTGCTGCGCCTTGATTGATGGCTTCCAGGCCCTCCCTGCCAATGGCGCTCATACCGCGCGGGGACACAATGCCCTCAGATGGCGAAGCCAAGATTGGGGTATGGTCTGCGCCACCAGTCGCGCGGTCGGACACCATGCCGCCAAGCGCAAAAGATGGTGGCTCTTGCGCTGTGATGGCGCCAACCGCTAAAGCCAGCTGCGCACCAGCAAGGGCAGCAGCAGCAGCTGGGGCGCCTGGCCCCAAGTAGGCAAAGCTTGGAAGCAGCGCAATGGCAGCGCGTGCAGCCTCGACGGTGGCATTGGCGATCTGTGCTGCCTGGTTCAGCTTGAAGGCTTTGGCAGCTTGCTGTTCAAGCTGTGCTGCTACGGTGTCTGCGCGTTCGCGCTCTGCCTGTGCAGCCGCTTCCACTGCTGCGATCTGCGCTTGGCCTTCCGCTTCTGTCAGCCTGCCAACCTCCACCAGCCGGTTGATCCGCTCGGTTTCGCTGGCCTCCATCAGATCAGCGCCTTCTTCAATGGCTTGGCGCTCTGCTGCTGCCACTGCTGCAATGGCGTCCACGCGCTGGGATGCAGCCTCAGAAACAAGCCCTGTGACCATGCCTGTGGCCCGCTCTGCTTCTGTGCTGATCGCGTCCATCTGCGCATAGAAATCGGAATCCAAAAACCGCTGGAGCGCAGTGCGATCATCTTCAATGGCCACTTCCACATCATTGGCGCTCTGCTTGAAGCGGATCATGGCATCAATCGCTTCTTCCACATTCTGTGTGTGCGCGATTTCTGCAGCAGCCAGCGCTTTCATGCCAAGTTCAAGATTCCCGGCAGCAATGGCTGTGTCCAAGATCTGAACCTGCTGGCGCTCATACTCCATTTCCAGCGCGGTCAGCGGATCGACCACTGCCAGCGTGCTGCGGTAGATCGATTCATTCAGAGATTCAGTTGCGCTTGCTCTGGCTTTGGCAGCTTGCTCCGCTTCTCGCATGGCAGCAGCTGCTTCGCGCTCTGCTTCTGCTTGTGCCTTTGATGCAGATGCTGCTTCTTTCTGCGCTTCCTTTTGGGCTCGGATCTTCTCCGTCAAGCCTTCAGCGGTCACTGCATAATCAGCGGTCGCGCTGTCCACAGCTTCAAGCGCTTTGGGCATGATTCGCATTGCCGCTTCTGCGCCAGCTGCACCCAGAAACACCTGTGCAAGCCCTTGCAGCGCAATGCTTCCAGCATCAATCCGGTCTGCAAAATCGACAAAGGCCAGTGATGCTTGCAGCGCAATCCTGGCTGTGTCTGCCAGTTCACTGGCGAGCTGGCCACCTAGGATGATCGCCACCTGCTCTGCAGCGATGGCAATGCCGTCTGTGGCGTCTGTGAACTCGTGGATCGCCTGCAGATCACCGGCATCCACTGGCGCAAAGAACTCTTGGAATTCTGCGTTCTTTGCAAGCAGTTCATCGGTGCTCCGAATTAGCGTGACAATGCCAGCGCCCACTGCTGTGATGGCTGCAGCGTATGCAGTGCCTGCCACAGCCAAAGCACCCACACCCAAGACCAGCGGGCCAGCTGGACCCAGCGCAGCAGAGAATGAAGCAAACGATTGGCCAGCCTTTTCAATGCGGCCAGCCAGCTCGCCCACCTTGCCACCCATTGCTTCTGCTGCTTGCTTTCCGCCCTCCAGACCCTTCTTGAATTGCTGCGCTTCCTTTTCCGCCTTCTTCATAGCGGCGCTAACCTTCTTGGCAGCGCGCTCTTGGGCCTTGATCGATTTGTTCAGCTCTGAAACCAAGGCTCTGGCTTCTTTGGTGCCAACGCCTTTTTCCAGCTCTTTGCGCAGCTGGGTTAGGTCAGCCTTAAATGTTAGGTCAACGGTCGGCATCAGGAACCCTTTGATGCTTCAAGCAAGTCATCGTCCAGCTCTTTGATCAGCTGTTTAATGCCACGGCGCCAGGGCTTGGCCACCAGAACACTCCAGTAGCTTCCGCCTGCGCCTTTCTTGATTGGGATCGTAGTGTAAAAGGGATAACGGGAAAGTCTTGGATTGCGCGTGTTTGGGTTCCGCGCGTCATTGGTAATCCCCACCAAGATAGAACGGCCCTGCTCGATCTTAGTCGTGATCCGAAAACCATTGAGGCTTCTGCCCGTCTTGACAGGCCACACCCGCTCGGCATCAGCCACAATCTTTTCATCATAGGCAATTATCGTCTGAAGCACCCTGCGCGATGATCCATTCAGCACGCGCAGAAGTGTATCTTGCAGCTCGCCACCAATCTCCACAGTCGCAGTTCCAATCGTGCCTGTGATCTTGTTACCCATGTCGCGGCCCCTTGATCTGCGCGATGCGCTGGCTGGCTTTGGCTTTCCGTCTGGCTTCTTGAATCTGCTTCACTTCAATCTTCCGGTCTGCAAGAAGAAGCGCTTGATCTTCCACATGCAGTGTAGCAAACCAGCCTGGCCACTTGCTCCAGCTTCTTTCAATGTCCAGCACTAGCCGGGCAAATTGCCCTCCGTCTCCTCGGAGAAATTTTCGGCTTCTTCCACTTGGGCGCCGTCTGTCAGTCCACTAATGCAGAGCAAGTAAGCCTTCAGCCCAGCAGTTTGGAAATCCGTTGCAGTCCAACCGCGTTCGCTCAGTTCTTCGATCACCTGCCCACCAAAGAACGGGACATTGAAAGAACATTTGGCGTATTGCGTCTTGGGCTTGCCTGGCGACTGCCAGCACATCGCAAGAGCTGCGACCCATGCACGGATCGGCGTTGTCGGTGCAGCAGTCCAAATATCCATACGCAGCGCCACAGAGCGAGGCTGCTTCAGCTGGATGGTCTTGCCCTGAACCTGCACTTCTGCTGTCTGATCGTCCATCGGTGCTCCCTATGCTTTGATGGTTGTTAGGCGATTTCTGCAGCAGCCAGATCGCCAGTCACTGCGCCAGTGCTGGTGAAGCTGATGCTGAACGTGCTTGGCCTGCCCTCGGTCAAGCTGTCAATCTGCACGCTGCAATCATTCAGAGTCACGGTTGAGTCAGAACCGCCGAAGGTGCTGCCCTCGATGTTCAGAGTGATGTTGATTGCGTAGACAGGATGGGTTGCCCCATACGTGCTTTGGTTGCTGGAAAACTTGCCATTTCTCAGAATGAAATCAGAAAGCACATCAGCAGTCGCATCGCTGAACTGATGCACCATCGCGCTGAAGGTACCGCTGGGGTAGATGCGCGCACCCAAGCCAGCGCTCTTGAACCGGCCACGGCGTTCATACTGCAGCCCTTCATTCAGCGTCTCTTTCAGATTGCTGATGCTCAGATCGCCCATATCAAAGGCCAGCGTCATGGTATTCGCTGCGCCATCGGTCAGAACAATGGAGCCTTCCAAATCGCTTTTGACGAATGAATCCAAAGCCATCTTCTTTTATCCTCGCTTGTGTGACCATTCGCTTGAACGGTTGCGAACCGCTGGCCGGTTTTCTGAAGTGTATCGCATGCTAGGTGCGCGCGTCGATTGAATAGAAATGACGAACAATGAATCGCAGCTCACCCACAAAGAGACGCGATTCAAAAACTTCGCGCGGTTGGATGGCCACAAATTCGATGTGAACGCTAGGATCCTGGCGAGTAGCCATGATGGCGCGCATCAGATCTACTTCGCGCTCCAATCCCCTGCGGTAGTCCGCCACCTGATCTTGGGCCTCCAAGATCACGGTGTATTTCACCCGAACCGTGGTCTGCGCATACAGCGCTCCGCGCTGCCGCCCCTGGCGATTGTCCGCAGGCACAGGCAGCGTCTGGTCAAGGCCCACAGAGTAGGCGCATTCAGACAGAAGAAGCGGTTCCAGATCTGGGAACGAATCAAACGCAAAGACGCTGCGCACCCAGCCCTGCCCACCCAGCTCGCTGTCAATGCCATCAGCAATGCGGTCGCACAGATCGGCAGGGTCGATCGCTTGAATCATTTCACCAGCCAAAGAGTGGTCATGCTTGGCCGTCTGCGATTGGGATCGTCAATCTCTCCGCTGTCAGCGCTGTCATACAGGAAGGACAGATCGCGCCAGGCCTCGCGGTATCGGTCGCGCCAGTGGGCTGATTCTTCTGCGTAGGGCTTCCCCATGTTCTCAAAGACATAGGCAATGGCCAGAGCCAGATGGCAGCGGCGCAGGCTGCTTGGGCTCATGATCAGATTCGGGCGGTTTCCCTGGTCAATCAGTCCCTGCTGGATCTCCGTCCATGATTCGCTGATCTCATCCTGCAGATCTTCCGACTGCAGGCGCGCTCTGTGCGCTGGGTTCATGGCGCGCAGCCTGCGCCAAATATCGGCAGCTGTCACCACTGGATGAACGCCACGCAGCACAAGCGCGGCATCATTGCTCGCGATGATCAGGCCATCAGGCGAAACCGTGTCAGACACAGACAGCGACCATTCCACGCGCCAGCCTTCGCTGCGCGTCTGGTCAGTAGTCGCAGCAGCGGTCAGCTGGTACGTGGCCACGTTGTTAACAATCGCAGCCACTGCACCAGAAACCACTGCCACGTTGGAACCGTTGAAGATGCTGACCGTTGCGGCAGTGGGCGCCACAAGCGCAGCGTTCAGATAGACTGGCGCCGTGATTGTGTTGTCTTTTCCCTGCACCAGCAGATCGGGCAGGGGAAAGCGCACAGACGGTCTTTCATCTTTCAACGCGCTCATTTGATCTTGCCCTCTCGGCGCATCGCTTCATTTTTCTGCAGCGCTCGGTCTGCTTTGGCCGTTGCTTCTTTAGTCGAAACTCGACCGTCAGAGCGAAACCGCTGGATCAGCGATGCTCGCACTTCTTGGGGGCTTCGCTTATTCTTCGCCATCTTCGCTCCCTAGCTCATGCTCTGCAATGCGCTGTGCGATGGTCTTGGCTGTGCCCTTGGTAGACAAGCCAAGCTGATCGGCCAGCTCCACCAGCTGGGCCTTCTTGTGGCTGCTGTGCAGCTCTGTGGCGCGCAGGTCAACCGGATCAGGCTCTGGCAGTGCGGCAGGCGCTGCGCCTTGTGTGGGCTGCAGCTCGCCTTCAATCTCTGCCAGCGCAGCACGCAGAACAAGCAGATCCGCTTCCTGGGCATCGATCTTGATCTGCAGCGATGGCACCGCATGCACCTTGTTGGCAAGGTTGGCGATGGACGTTTCCAAGCGCTCGATCATGCCCTCGATGGCATAGACTGGAGCTGGGCGAATGATCCCGCGCTCCACCAGGCTGCAAGCCCATTCAGCGTATTCTTCAGTCTTGGAGCCAATTCGCGTGCTGCCGTTGTAGCAAACTTCCCAGCGAGTGCGGAAGCGATGCCCGTTCTGAACCTTGTCCACGCGCAAGTATGAAGTGCCAGGGCCATCCACAGCTTCCGGGATCAGGGTCCATCCCCGCGCTTCCTGCTGTGCAATCGCGTTGTGATAGTTCCCAGCCTTGTCCACACCACCGACGCCAGGCTCCAAGCTAAACCGCTTCAACAACGGGATCAGCTTGCCACCACTGACGCACCACCGATTGGGATGCGCCAGCAGCAAGAAGCGCGGGCTGGGCGCCAAGCGCGGCAGCGGTTGCTTTTCAATGGGCTCTGCCAGCGGCGCAGGAATGGAACCAGTCAGCTGGTCAGGTTGGTTTAGTCTAGCCATTTGAACTCCCTATTGTCTTGGCAGTGTATCACCACAGCCAGAGAGGCGACAGACAGGGAGCAGCCTGCCGCCTCAAGGAAATCCCAGGAGAGGGATCAGGCATCGGTGATGATGGCTGCGCCGCGCGCATCATCGCCTTCCGCGACGCCCAAGTAGTAGTTAGAAACAAAGTTCGTAACTGCACTAAGAGCGTTTCGGTCGTATTCCAAGAGCACCTTGCCAGCGTTCACGCCGATCACGCTGGGATCGGTCGGGACAGACGCATCAGCCCAGAGCACAGCTCCGCGCCCAAACACGCCCCCGGCAAAATCAGCGCCAGCGTTGGCTGTGCTGACCTTATTGCTCACAAAAACGTCCACACCGTAGATTGAACCTTTGTATCCGGTGCCTCGCATGCGAATCATTTCAGGCGATGCAGGGTCAAAGGCGACCGTACCAGTGGCCGTCCGAATGGCATCGCGCATATCGCCCCACTGGCGAGCTGCGAGGATAGAAAGGTAAGGGCCTTCCACGTTGGCAATCTCCAGCGAAGTGACAGCATCTTCAAAGTCTTGCAGGGTCAGGTCAGAGCCCGACGTGCCGAAGACGTTGCTGAAGCCACCCATCAGCTGGGCGATCAGGCTGGTCAGGGTCATGCCGGCGCTCAGGGTCGCATCCTCCGCAAATTTCTGCGGATCCAGCGCACCATAGGAATCCGTCAAGCGAGCCAGATCCGTGGGAGCGTAGCTCTTGGCGCGACGTGCAACCGTCACGTTGTAACTGGTATCCGTCAGGGTGGTGGGCGTCACAGCCGCACCATCAGCGACAGCAGCCAATTCATGGGCAGCCATGAAATCAAGTTCACTCTGCTTGATCACAGTGCTGCCGCTGTTGGTCACATCGCCCGCATAGAACAGGGCAGGGTGGTTCAGAATCACCATGCGATCCTGGCGCGAAAGCATCAGCTCCTGGCCCAAGATCGCAGGAAGGCGCGAATCAGCAAGATCAGCGTAAAGGGTATCAGCCATTTTCGTTTGTCCTCAGGGGTCGAATGTCCGCATTCGCTGTTTCGGGCGCTACCCTGGGACGGTTTCTCTGCAATCGTACACCGATCGCAGAAATCTGGCAATCATCGGTTGCTGCGGAAGTCACGCATGATCTGCTCGCGATGTGCAGCAAATTCTTCAGTGGGTACAGCTGCAATGCTTTCCCGTGTGTAGATCGGCGCAGTAGGAGCTGTGCCCGTTGCCCCACGATTGGCAGGCGGATTGCGATTGATGCGCTGATCCACTGGTGCAGCTTGTGCCGGTTCAGCTGGCGCTGCTGCTGCCTGGTCAGCCGGTGCAGCTCCGCTTGGCAAGTAAGCCTTAATCGCCAGCGGCACCGCATCACTGGTCAACCACTCGCCAACGGTCGCAGGCCGGTCATCGGCAGGGATTCGATCCCACAGCAAACGCGCAATGCCAACGCCTTCTTCATTGGTCACACCTGCAGCCATCAGCGCGCGCTCTGTGGCCCAGCCTGCCTTCTCGGTTTCCAGCTGCGTAACGCGCTCCAGCAGCGTTTCAGCATGCTGCAGCTTGGCTTCTGACTGCGCGCTCGCAGTCGCCGTCTCTGCCTGCAGATCTTCCAGCGCTTGCTGTGCATTCGCCAGCTGCTCTTTCAATCCCCGTCGCTGCTCGGATACTTTGTCCAGCCTCTCTTTGGGGATCCATCCGTCATTGTCAGCGCCACAGGCGCCACACTTCACTGCCATAATTGCTCCCTATCACACAGAGCCAAAAGCCCTGTTTTGCTGTTGAATCTCTGCCAGCGCCTGGCGCGCTTCTGCTTCTGTGGCTTCTGGATTGCGACGCCGATACGCATCCACAATGGACAGCAAGCCAAGATTGATCTCTGTCTGCAGCTCGTCCAAATGCGCTCTGCGTTCATCCAGTGACAGCGGCACACCCTGATACCGAACGGTATACCCGTTTTCCGGGTACGCTTCTCCACCAGCAATGCGCAGCATCGCGGCAGATTTGCCAATCAGATCTTCATCCGACACAGCAAAGATTGGTTCAATGCGCTTGGCCACTTCGCGCTGGGCATCCCTGGAAACGGCAATCGCATAGCCACTTCGCGGATCTCCGCTCATGCGCATTTGATCAGCAGGATTGATCCCAGCCATCGCAGCCAGGCGCCGTTCATACTGGCTGATGGTTTCAATCAGCTTCTGCGGATCTGCCGTCTCTGCCCATTGCCCGATCTGCGGTTGCCCCGTCGCATCCTCTCTAGAGTAGAACTGCAGCACAGTGGCAGGGTCAGTGACCACAGCTGTGCGCCCGCTGCCGTCACTTTCCCGATCTTCAAACGCAGAGCCAGCCACATCCAGATCCACAGCATATTTCTGCTTCCATGCGGTATTTCGCACAATGTGGAGCAGGAAGGTATACAGCACGCCCACATTCAGAGTGCCTTCAATCATTTCTGAAGTGCTGTATGAATCCCACATCCTGCCGGTCTTGGCGGCATGGTAGATCCCGTATGGAATGAACGGTTGACCGTCCGAATAGCGGAATGGGTAGTTGTCGCCAGAGAAGGCATCGGGCGGAAAGCCCACCACTGATTCGGTGCAATCCATCCAGTCTTGGTCATAGACCCGATATGATTCTAGCCCTTCTCGGATATCGTACACATCCCAGAACCACGCCTTCTTGCCGTTGATTTCTCGCATGCGAGATTCGCACAGCTTCACCGGCACATCTGGCCGGTCAGCATCCACAACCACAGTCACATAGTCAGGGAATACTGGCCGATAGGTCAAAACTGGCCCATCATCCGTCTGCACGGCATCCACGCGCATGAACATTTCGCGCATGCCCAGGGTATCGCGCTGTGTCCGCTGCATCATCGGCCAAAGCCCAGCTGCAGCAATGGCACCATCTGGCCCAATCAAGCCCTGCGCGTTTTCTCCGCTGTGCGTCACAATGGGGGGGAGGTCATAGCTGCGCGCCAGTGCATCCCATGCAGAGCGATAGAAATTGGCGCTCAGGTCTGGGCAGCGCCAGGCGGATTCGCGCTCCCCACCCACCTGCAGCTTTACTTGCTGCCGCAAATCCTCGCGCCACTGCCCGTAGAGAATCCGACGCACCTTCCGCAGATAGGTCCAGCGCTGCTGATCTTCTGGGTCTTTGGGCAGGTTCGGTGCAGTCTTGGGCAGGTTGCCAGGGATCGTGCCGTGCATCAGTGCTCCAGTGCCGTCATGATATCACCACCTGTCTGCCAGGAAGGCGCCTGCGGTTTCCATAGATCCAGTCCTTTAAACCATAACGCAGCGCGTCAATGATGTGTGACCACTCGCTATTAGGCTGCATGCGGTATTTCTGAATCGACAGATCCAGACGGTCGCAGCGGTCTAGAACGTGGAAATGCCCTTCGCGCAGCATCAAGCGATGCAGCCAAGTGCAGCCATAGCTGACCGCGCCAGGCTGGTTCGCAGCTCCGCGCTTCGCAGTCTTGATTGGCGGATTCATGCGCCCCTTCTTGATACCGTGAAACATGCTGCGCGGATGCTGCTCCAATGCAAAGTTCAAGCGCGCATTGCTTTTCTTTGCCACCGATCCACGTCGGTTGCTGCCATAGTGGGGGATATCTCCATAGGCGCGCTTCAGATCTCGCCATCGCAATCCATGTTGCTCCAGCATGGTCAAGATGGCATGGGCATCATCATCTTCTGTTGTCTCGCCATCGCCAATCGCTTCATCAATCACCCAGACCCGTGGATGGTGCTGGTCCTTCTTGGGACGCAGCACACCAATCAGAATCGCCACCTGCGCATGCCTGGCCATGCCATGATCGATCCCCAGGTACAGATCTAGATCTTCGGTCGGGTTTTGATTGATCAAATGTGGTCGCTGTCCGCTTCTGCGATACGCAGTGAAAATCGGATTCTCCACCGCAAAGTTCCATTCCCCATGACAAACAACAGGGATTTCATGCGGCAGCGTTTCCGCAATGATGGTGTCAATCCATGCTTCATCACAGATCGTGCCATCTTCCAAGCAGATCGGACGGTCATGCCCAACCGGGATCAGCTCTGCCGGTTCTAGTCGGTGGTGGTGGTCCTCGATCTGCCCGCGCTCTGCCGCCACTCGGATCCAGTCCACAGGCGCGTTCACTGGGGTCATGGTGATCAAGCATTTCCCGTATTTGCCAGCTTTCATCACCCGTTTCTGCACTTCGCTGTAAACGCGATCGGATGCTGGGGGTTCATCGAACCAAGCGCGATGGATGGTGGCTCCAGCCAGATTCAATCCACCTTGCTGCGTTGTCTTGATGCGGATGATGCTCCAGCCACCGCTTGGCAGATGGCGCACCATCACAGCGGGGCTTTTCCCTCTGAAGCCTCTGATCTCTGTGTATTCGGTTTCCGGGTGCAGCAGGTCTTTGGGCAGCAGTTCCCACAGCTTCCCTTGGATTGCTACTGACTGGCTCCAGCTGGCGCACAAGATCCAAGCTTCAATTGGAAACGGTGTGACCGATTCTGGACACCAGGGGTTTACCCCAATCGCTGCAGATATGGTGTCCACTGCTCCAGCGGTTGTCTTTCCCAACGCCTGGTTTGGACCCCGAAACATGCGATATTTCGCATCCGATGACAGCACAGCATGTTGACCTGGCAGCGGTCGAAACGTATCCAGCGGGCGCTTGTGATTGTTCGCCCGAAGATTCTGCAGCTGTGACAGCAGATGGGTCAGGCTCATTGGGACCAGCCGATCCGAGTCATCGCCAGCTTGGCAATGGTTTCAAGTTGGGTCAAAGACAGGTCATTGGTCATGATCTGCGCAATGGCTGCGAGCGTTTCATCATTGCTCGGTATTTCTTCTTCTTGGGTCTTGTTGATTTCTGCGAGGTGCTCGTCTAGCTCGCGACGCAGATCGATCAGCTGCTTTCTAAAATCCCGAATGGCAATCCAGCTGGGCTTGGATGCTTCCTGCACACGCACCAGATTGTCAGCCACTTCTTGCAGCTGCGACCGCAGAAAGGCTTCGCGCGTCACATCATCCACGTTGGATGCGTTCACCCTGACCCGTGGCCCAGCCTGCGCGCGCGCGCGCGATGCCTTCGCAGTTTCTTTCTCATGCTTCCGAGCTGCGATGCCAATCCGCTTCGCATCCTCGTAGCTCATTTTGAAATGGGCTGCTGCTCGCCTGTAACCGCATGAACGGTTGCGCATAAATTCGCGAATGGCCAAGCCTTGCTTCAATTCTTCTGACAGTTCAGTGGGCATTGGTTCCATTTTCTAGGCCAGAGCGCGCGAAAAGAACGCGGGAAGAAGAC
>Ga0222718_10002403_pt1 | contig 16881 bp, 10 predicted proteins | sample C33_27DmetaG_FD_165045 | JGI IMG/M metagenome (GOLD analysis project Ga0222718, IMG submission 165045) | Estuarine water microbial communities from San Francisco Bay, California, United States - C33_27D | ecosystem: Environmental > Aquatic > Marine > Unclassified | place: USA: California... | reverse complement strand
AACAATTGAAGGTAAATTAGATAATATATTATTATCACCAAATGATGATATATTTAATATTTCAGATCATTATATATATAATGCATATGGATATACTAAAATTAAATATGATAAACATTATAATGTATATGTAACCTACAAACAATTATTTAATGCAAATAAGGATATTAAGTTCGAACATAAAATAATTCATAAAGGAATTAAAACATATAAATTTAAATTTATTAATAATGAAGATGGTTGGGTATTGAAAAAAATGAATGATAGAGTATCTGAAAAAAAAATAAAATTAAATATTCCAGAATTAATAAAAGATAAAAATAAATATTGTAAAATTTTAAAATCTAACAGAAAAGATAATATAACTGCATTAATATCATTAAATCAATTAGTTAAATCTAATAAATTAAAACATAATTATCTTATTAATGATAAAGATACTCCATTGTTATGTTTTTATAAAAAAAAAAATCTAAAAAAAAAATAATTTTTTATATATTTTTATAAATTAGATTGTTTCTTAAATGGATCCAAAAAAATATACTACTAATATTTCTGGATATAGATGTAATGCTGATAGAAAAAAAATACAGGTTAGAGTTGAAGGTGCTACCAATGTTTGTAAAAAACTTTGTTATGATGATCCTGATTGTAAAGGTTATTATACAAAACAACCAGCACATTTTAATAGAAATACTGTATGTAATCTTTGTACTGGAAAAGCAAAAAATCCAATTTTGAAAAGATCTTCAAATGTTAATGATTATAGTAAAATTGCATATGCTTGCGATGAAAATTATAAATTATCTGAAGATGGCACAAACTGCATAAATTTAAAGCCTTGTCCTGAAAATACCTATGGAGCTTATTATGGCAAGTGTATGCCTTGTCCTGCAGGACAAATTGCACCAGCTGACTCGAAACGTCTAGACGCTTGTAAAGGCGAAACGTGGGAAATCGAGGTATATGGCGACAAGCATGTCGGTAAGCAAGGTGAGTATATTCATTTTAGAAATGAGAGGCCTATCAACGATTTCAAAAAGGAGGAGAGAAGTTATATTACTTTAATACTCGATGGCGATAAATGTCTCTCACTCTACGGAAAGAAGTCTCTTCCTCCGTATCGAAGCGGCAACAAGTGGGATGGGCGCCGTGTTAAAGGAATGTATTTTGGGACAAATCCTCGCGACACGCAAGGGGGGCGATTCTGCAGAAGAGGCATCGTCAACCTTAATGGTACTGGTTGGTGGCCGGAATAAAAATCATTACCCGTGGAGGGGGTCGTGTTTCCCCTGCCCCGCCGGCACCTCTTCACTTGCTGGTATAAAAAGCATAGAAGGTCCGCAGAACTGCTGGCCTACTCGCTAACAGCCGCGGCGGCAATACCCTTGGACCCCCGTGGTCACGCATGATTTAATATTATAAAGATGCGCTATTATTATATTATTATTAATTAGATTGCTTGTGTTAAATGAATCCAAAAAAATATACTACTAATATTTCTGGATATAGATGTAATGCTGATAGAGAAAAAATACAGGTTAGAGTCGAAAATGCAACCAATGTTTGTAAAAAACTTTGTTATGATAATGCTGATTGTAAAGGTTATTATACAAAACAACCAGTACATTTTAATAGAAATACAATATGTAATCTTTGTACCGGAAAAGCAAAAAATCCAACTTTGAAAAGATCTTCAAATGTTAATGATTATAATATAATTATTAATCGTTGCAATGAAAATTATAAATTATCTGAAGATGGAATAAAATGCATACACATTCCAGACACTGCTCAGTCTCCTCCTCCTCCGCCTCCGCCTCCGCCTCCCCCCTCATCTCCGCAATTTGGGGATATAGGGGACAGAGGAGCGGGAGGTCCAAATGCATGCATAATGGCACCGTATCCTGGTAAATGTGGAAGACATTTGGAGAGAGGTTTGTCTCTCGGGTATAACAAATGTAATCGCTATCTCGATGGATCTCCTGCTTATTGTGACATGACTGGAATATGCCGCGCGTACTCCGCGCACGACGATCGAGGGCTTTATAATAGTGACGATACTATGTGCGCTACCTTGGAAAAAGATCATAAATACACGCAAGGGACATTTCCCGTGGGTGGAATCACGCTATATACCGAAGCGAATTTTAAGGGGGACAGAAACTATTATGAAGGTAGTAGAGGTCAATATATTCCTTTTGAGAGAAGGATATACTCTTTCAAAAAGAAACCTAATACCCCTCATACTCTCATACTCAGGAACGGGATATGTGTGTCGCTCAGCGGTGTTGGGAATGTAAGCAAAATACCCAAACGACAACACGACTCCTATGCAGCGGCGCAACGGGGCGGATACGATGTAGTAGGAATATATTTTGGTGACACTACCCCCAACCTACAGGACGAACACCGCTGGGGCTACTGCAAAGCGAGGGTATTTAACCCTATAAGAGAACACGGTCTGGAGGGGGAGTGGGTCGCCGGGGCACGTGCGGAGCGGTTGCTGGACGAGGGAGCGGGTCACGAGCCAATCACATAACACAATCTCGACGAGATTGGCAAACCAACACGCTTACAATTCTTAGTGTAGCGGACTGGTACGAAGTTTCAAAATATTAAATATAATACTAAATTTAATAAATGTCATTGATGGGATTTGAACCCACGCGTACAAAAGTACAGCAGAACTTGAGTCTGCCCCCTTAGACCACTCGGGCACAATGACATATTCAAAATTATGAATTATATTTAATGTAAAAATAAAATTATGAATAATGAGATATTACTTCTGGAATATTCATCATATTATATTCAAAATTACAAATATTTGTATATTTATCTAAAATATTTGTGGGTAAATAATCTAATCTACCACTTCTTAATTGACGAAATAATGGCAAAAAAGCACAATCTGCAATAGTGGGTGTATCTCCTGTAAAAAATTTTTTTTTGTTTAATTTATTATTAACAATATTAAGAAGTTTATGTAAATCATTATCTTCATTTGCTAAATTTTTTCTAAGATATTGTTGTATTATTTTTTTATCTTCGTCGGCAAGATCTAAAGGATAACCATATTTTTCTGGTTTCATACTAATATAAATAGATATTCCTATTATTGCTGACATATCTTCTTGAAGAGATATTAATTCATCAATATACAATGCTTTTAAAGCATCATCTGGATACATATTTGTTTTTTTACCAATATATCTCAATATTGCTCCGGATTGCGCTATTGGTTCTGATTCACCATTGATATTTATCATTGGTAATTGACCGTAAGGTGTTTTATCTTTAATATCACACCATTCATTAAAATTAATACGAACATCTTCAAATTCACATTTACCTATTTTTAAGGCTAATCTAATTTTTTCTGCTAATCCCTCAATATTAAAATATGTTAGTTTAATCATATTTAAATTAAATAGGAAATCCTTAAATAAATATAACAATAAAATGTTTATGTCATCAGTGGGGTTCGAACCCACGAGTGCTTATGCACATCAGATCTTAAGTCTGACCCCTTAGACCGCTCGGGCATGATGACATACTCAAAATTATGAGTTATATTTAATATAAAAAAAATATTGTTTAATATTAAATTAAATCAAATATAAAAATCTTAATAAATAAGATTATAGAATCATGCTTATTATTAATATATATAAATGAATCCTTATATAATTTTATTTTTGAAAGAAAAGTATAATATTCAAAAAATTTAATAAAGTATCTAATTCTTTTATATTTTTTAGAATTTCATCAAAATCATTATATATTGATTTCAATGGTAGTTTTTTATTTTTATCTAATTCAATTTTTATATCATCATTATTAGTTGTTATTTTAATCATTTTTACATCTTTGATATCTAAATATATAGTATCTCCAATTATTATATTTTTAATATTTGTATCTTGATTATTTATATAAGTATTATTCAAATTATCTATTTTTTTATTAATATCTATATCATTAATAATATTTAAACTATCATTTATAAATCTTTCTATTGTTTCTGTTTTCGATTGCGAAATATTATTTAATATTTTTTTTGATTTTCTCGAATAAACAAGTGCTTTAACATATAATTTTTTATTATCAATTAAACATTTATTTTTATTACATAATTCTTTTTCATTTGGCAAATTTTGCATTTTTAAATTAAAAGACCATGTTAATATAATAGAATTATATAATATTATTAAACAATATATTAATTTCATTATTAATTAATCTTTTTAATAATAAATGTCATTTTTTATATATATATAAACACATATTAAAATTTATTTTTATGATATAAAATATTTAAATAATTTTTATTTTTAATAATTTTATTATTAAATTCATTTAAATTTTTATTATAAATATTATTTTTTGTAGTATCAATTGTTATATTATTAATTTTATTTTTAATTTTATTTTTAATCATTATATAAAATAAAATAAATAAATATACTAAAAAAATATAAGAGATTATTATTCTATAATAACAAATAATTTCATTTATTATATTAATATAATAAGTATTAATCATAATATTGATATAAGTGACATATGTAAATCATTTTTTATAATAATATTTAATTATTATAAATCATTTTATATTCAATATCATTTTCAAATTCTATATTAAATTTATTTTTTTTATAATAATTTAACAAATATTCTGTATTATTTTTATTTTTATCAATATATAAAAATATAGGTTTTTTCAAAACTTTTTTTGACGTATCTATTATTTCTTTAGCAATACCTTTTCTACGATGTTCTATATCAGTACATATTTGATTTAGTAAATTATCATATATTCCTAAAAATCCAATAATTTCATTATTTTTTTTATAAATTATAACACTTTTGTAATCACTAAATCTATTAATTTTGAAATTAGCATTTATTATTTTATTACAACCAGTTATTTCATTAGCCGTTAAACTAGTTATTGGTTTTATCGATATCATTAATTATATCTAATAAAAAAATTATTATATCAAATAAAAAAAATGATAATTTATTATATAAATATATATTTAATTATAAATATAAATATATAATTATGAACAATGATAAAATTGATGCTATTTGTTGGGATATTTTAGATATTTATTTTCAAAAAGGGGGATCATCCGAATCATGTAATCCACTTCTCAAACATCAAATTGAAAGTTATAATAAATTTCTTGATTCTACATTAGAATTTATAATAAAGGGGTTTAATCCTATTAAAATTGCACCAATTATTAAGCCAGGTGATAACGTTGTTAATAATAATAATTGTAAAGTGCAATTGAATGTTATTGATCCTTCATTAACAAAACCATCATATTATTTATCAGACGGGACACAAACTGTTATGAGTCCGCATATTGCTAGAATGAATAATTTAACATATTCTAGTAATTTATATGTAAAAGTACATCTGATTGTTGAAATAACAAATAGCGATGGTGTTACAGAAAAGTTTGATAAAACTGTTAAAGATGTTTATATTGGTAAAATTCCTATTATGGTAAGATCTAAAGCATGTTTTCTTCATCAAATTCCTGGAATTGGAGAAGAAGATAACAATGAATGCAAATTTGATTACGGGGGATATTTTATTATAAATGGAAATGAGAAAGTTTTAATTTCACAAGATAGAATTAATGAAAACAAAACTTTAATTTTTAAACCTAATAATAATACAGATGGAATATATGCAGAAATTCGTTCTGTTAGCGATTATAATTATTTACCACCTAAAACAACAAGTTTAAATATGACAGGTAAAGTCAATCACATGGGTCGTATTATTAGATTGAATACGTCATTTATTAGAAGTGAAATCCCTGTATTTATTATGTTTAGAGCTCTTGGTATTATTAGCGATAAAGAAATTATTCAACATATTGTTTATGATATTGATGATCCAAATAATGCTAAAATAATGAACGAACTAATGGCATGTTGTGAAGACGCATGTGATATTCATACAAAAGAACAAGCTGAAAATGTTTTAATTCGTATTATGTCAGGTGCGAATAATAAAACCCAAGAACCATTAGCTATATTACAGAATAATATAACTAATGATTTTCTACCACATGTTGGCAAAAGTTATAGGAGGAAAGGAGTATATCTAGGTTTTATGATTAGAAAAATGATTAAAATTCATCTAGGATTAATTGAATATGACAATAGAGATTCGTATATGAATAAAAGAATTGATACACCAGGTATTCTCATGAGTAATTTATTCAGACAATGTTATGGAAAAATGACCAAAGAAATCAAAGGGTTAATTGAAAGAGAATTAAGTTTATGGAGATCTAATCAATCACAAGTATCCGCAATTGACATTATTACAGATAATAATATACATAGATATTTTAAACAATCACTTTTAGATTCTTGGTTAAAATATTCATTATCCACTGGAAATTGGGGTATCAAAAGTATTGGTAGTTTTCAAAATATTAAACAGGGTGTTTCACAAGTATTAAATAGAATGTCATATGCTAGTACATTATCTCACCTCCGTAGAATTAATACATCTATGGAAAAAAATGGAAAACTCGTTCAACCACGAAAATTAGATAATTCGCAATTTGGTATGATATGTCCTGCTGAAACACCAGAGGGAGCATCAGTTGGTTTAGTTAAAAATATGGCATTAAGTACTAATGTATCTTTATCAATGAGTAGTATTTTTATTAGAGAATTATTATTAGATTTGGGTGTAAATGTAATTAATGATTTATATAATTATAGTTCTAAAAAAGATATTACAGATCCATGGGATATGAGTGAATATCTAAAAAAAATGGGTAATAATAAAAATGCTATAATTCAAATAAATGGTGATATTATTGGTTATCATTCTGATCCCGTATTAATATATAATAAACTTAAACATTATAAAAGATGTGGTATTATTTATCCAATGACTTCTATATTATGGAATATAAAAGACAATCTTATCATTATTAGCACTGAAGCAGGCAGAATGTTTAGACCTCTTTTAATTGTTGATATTGATAAAGTAACTGGTAAAAGAGAATTAAGAATTATTAAAATGCTTAGAGAAAGAAATATTACATGGGAAGAATTCTCTAAAAATAAATCATTTGATACATTTATTGCACCATGTGCTGGTTCTAATTTATCAGGTAATGATTATGATGAATACGAAGAAGGTTTTATTGAATATTTAGACAATGATGAAATTAATTTCGCAATGATTTCAATTAATTTTTCAGAATTAGAAAAAGGTATGAAGGGTACTTCTTATCCACCATTTTATACTCATTCCGAAATTCATCCCAGTTTAATTAATGGTATTTTAGGTGTAAATATTCCATTTAGTGATCATAATCAATCTCCGAGAAATTGTTATCAATGTTTATCACAAAACGAAACTGTTTTATTAAGTAATGGGAATTATATTAAAATTAAAAATATTAAAATTGGTGATAATGTAGTATGTTTTGATCCTTTGACTAAAAAAACATACCACACGCGCGTAATTAATAATTATAATAGAATAACAGATAAAATTGTATATGATGTTAATACCATAAGTGGTAGAATTATTACCGCAACAAATGATCATAAATTTATTACAAATAAAGGTTGGTTAGAAGTTGAAAATTTTGATGCAAATACGAAAATTGGTATTTATATGAATATTAAAGACAATCGAATTCACAATGATGATAAATTATTAAATGACTATATTATATTAAATAATACTGATATAAATTTAAATAAAAATAATGTTGATAATATTTATTATAATCTTGGATTATTACCACTTGATAATAAAAATACAAAATTACCAATTCTGGCTAGATTATGTGGTTATTATTTCATTAATGAATTAAATTTTGATAATGATAATGATAAATTAGAATTTATTAATGATGTCAAATATATTGGTTTTGAAGATTATAATATATTTGATATTAGATTTATAATATATATTAAAAAATTATGCAATAATATTTCGTGGTTAAATAAATGTTCTAACAATATTCAAAAAGAATTTCTTTCTTCATATCTTTTTACAAATTCAAAAAAACACTGTGTTGATAATACTTTTGATAATTATATTTATGATAATAATTTAATTATTGATTATATAATTGATAAACAAAAAAATAATTATACAGATTATTATTATAAATTTACTATTAATTTAAATGATTCTAAAATAGTTGAATATTGTATGAAAAATTATGGAATTAGATATAATAATGAATTATTGAAGGAAGTATTTACTATATATGAATATAATAATCATCAAAAATTTATTCTCAATTTTAATAAAAATAATATTAATATTATATATAATTCATTAGAATTATGGAAATCCAATATTATAATTGAAAACGATATATGTTTTATACCATATAATAATAAATATATTAATAAAAATAAATTGATTTCCGATATTACTGTTGAAAGTAAAAATCATAGTTTTATTGGAGGCGATGGTTTTGCTGTTAGTAATTGCGCTATGGGAAAACAAGCATTAGGTATTTATATGAGTAATTTTAATAAAAGAATTGATACAATGGGAAATATTTTAAATTATTCTCAAAAACCTCTTGTATATACTAAATTATCTAAATATACATATAGTAATGATTTACCATCTGGTACAAATGCTATTGTTGCTATTATGACTCATACTGGTTTTAATCAAGAAGATAGTGTTATGATAAATAAATCATCATTAGACAGAGGTTTATTTACAAGTACTTATTACAAAGCTTTTAGGGACGTATGTACAAAGAACCACAGTACTGGTGAAGAAGAACTATTTATAAATCCAAATGCTTCTACAACAAATAATTTAAAACCATTTTCATATAATAAATTATCAGATAATGGTTTTATTTCAAAGAATACACATGTAGATGGTAATGATATTATTATCGGCAAGGTAATGCCAAAAAAAAATAGTGGAGACAGAGCATATCAGGATGCGAGTACATGCATGAAAGCAAATGATGATGGTTATATTGATATGAATTATTCTAATATTAATAGCGAAGGATATAAATTTTGTAAAGTACGTGTTAGAAATAATAGAAGACCAGAAATTGGTGACAAACTTGCTAGTAGAAGCGCTCAAAAAGGCACTATCGGCATGATTTACAATCATGAAGATATGCCTTTTACAAAAGATGGCATTACACCCGATATTATTATGAATCCTCATGCAGTTCCTTCTCGTATGACAATGGCACAATTAATGGAATGTATTATGGGGAAAGCATCTTGTCATATAGGTACTTGTGGGGATTCAACTCCATTTACTAATTGTACTGTTGAAAGTATTGCCAAAGTATTAGAATTATCAGGTATGGAAAGATATGGAAATGAAATTATGTATAATGGCAGAACAGGAGAACAAATTAAAACAGAAATTTTTATCGGACCAACATATTATCAAAGATTAAAACACATGGTTACGGATAAATTACATAGTAGGGGCTCAAATGGTCCGATTGTTATGCTAACAAGACAACCTTCCGAAGGTAGAGCAAGAAATGGTGGTTTGAGATTGGGAGAAATGGAAAGAGATGCAGTTTTATCACATGGAATGAGTAATTTCTTAAAAGAAAGAATGTTAGACGTTTCAGATAATTATAGATTATTCTTATGTAAAAATTGCGGTATGACAGCAAATGTGAATCTTGAAAAAAATATATATAAATGTGTAAATTGTACTCAAAAAATTAATGTAATTCAAACAAGAATACCATATGCTTTTAAGTTACTCAGTCAAGAATTATATACTATGAATATTATGATGAGATTTATATGTAACTAATTTAACATAATTTTCATTTTATGCATTATTATAGTTATAATAATAATTATATGTTTCTTCAGAATTTTCTTTATATTTTTTAATTTTAACTAATTCTTCCCATTTTATATTAAGTCTTTGTGAATATTCTATATTTTCATTCGCTAATATTTTTGCATTATTAATATTATAACCAATATCTATATAATATGTAATATATTGATTTAATATATTTTTTTTTAATTTATGATATTCTATTTTTATATTATTATATTCTGTATAATATCTGGCATATCTCCACGATACTTCATTATTTTTTTTTGAAAATGTTTCATAATCATCATACGAATCTTGCATATTTATTATATTAAATATTAATAATAAAAATAATTCATTTTTTTTAAAAAATATATTTAAAATATTTTTTTGTATCTTCCCAACCATAATCAAATAGTGTTTTTGATGTTTTATAATCTAAATAATGTTTATTATCCATATCCCATTTTCTACCCCAACTATAACAATTTATATGTATAATTTTCTCATTATCTACTTTATTTATTATTTTTTTATCTTCAACATATTTATATATTTTTCTATTATCTAAATTAAAAACACTATCATAATATTTGCTATTATCATATACATAATATAAATTTTTACCTGATATATATGGAATATATGAACTACTGTGACATTTATATATTAAATCGCTGATATTTTTAAACTCATTAAATATTATTTTTTCACTATTTAAAAAATTATTATACTTTGTTGCAACTATATTTATTTTTTCATTTTCATTAATTAATTTTTTATTATATCTTTTTGATAAAATATTTATAGTATCATTTTGAAATTCGCGCATATTATATAAATCTATTTTTGTTTTTTCATTTAATCCAAATATATCTTTCCATATATAATCATGAACTGATAAATCTTTTTCATATTTATATAATAAAGAACAATATGCTCCTCCTGATGTACCTATTAATTCATATTTATAATTATTTGTATTTTTTTTTATATATCCGATAATTCCTAAACTATATGGTAATAATAGTCCCGTAGAACCTATATTTAATATATAATTATATGCTGATATTACGGACAAATATGTATATAATATTATATTTATTAGTTTCATATCTTATAATTATATTTTATCTTTATGCTTTTGTCCATTTTTTTTTATCTAAATCTATTATTTCTTTTCTCGATCTCACATAATTAAAAAATTTTAATGCTTTATCTGTATCTCCAAAAAATATATTTAAATCATTTAAATTTTTTACAACGTCTTTATCTATTTTAACAAAATTTAATGATTTTATCTGTGCTTTAAATTTATCTGTTATAAATACTGGTGTTTCAATAAACCATTTATCAAATATTGCAATAAAAGTATTTTTATTTAATACTAAATCTTCAACAGAATTATTATCATATATGATACTTAATTTTTTTTCACTAATTATATAGTTTATATTTACAATTGTATTATCTAAATTCTCCATTATTATTTTAAATCTAATTATATTAAATATATTATTTTTATTTAAATATATTTATTAAAAATATTTAAATAATATAAATATTTATTTATCAATAAGATTTATATCTTTTTATAATAAGTATGGTTATTAAAGTAGGGGGTCTTACATTAGGGCAAAAGGAAGATGGTGCTCCTGAAAATGTTATTAAATTAAATAATTCTGATAAAATAAGTGATCTAATTGTATTGCGAAATAAGAATGATCCAGCAGATCAAGAAAATGGTATATATAGTAATTTAACTATTCGCTATGAAAATACATATAGTGTTGGTTATATTAATTCCAATTATATTATTACAAGTAATCCATATACAAATGGTATATTCGATGCCGATGATTATATGTTTAGTATATCATCTAATAATATAGATTTAAAACATAGTAATATAAATTTAAATTTTAATGATACTTTAAATATTAATAATTTATCAGATATTACTAAAAATATTATTAGTATCGATAATAATAATACTTCAATTAATCTTAATAATTATGATATCAAAGTTAATTTAGATACTGATAATAAATTTTTTGTTATTAATAAAAATGAAGAAACTACTTTATTTGATTTCAATAGTAATAATGCTGTTTTTCACTGTGATTTAATTGTAAACAATTTATATACAGATCATATTCATCCAACTGATATATCAAAAAATATTAGAATAGAAAATTTTGAAATAGGTAAAAATGTTTTCAATGATATTAATATTGGTAGAATTAATAATAATACTAATACTTCAATTGAAAATATTACACCATTAATTATAAATAATAATATTTATAATAATGATTTAAATAATAATATTATCGAAGTTCGTAAATTTTCACACACTGATAAAAATGATATAAATATCAATAATTATAATACTATTCTAAAACTTGATAATAATGGTTTCATTAATATTGGTAATTGCGATGATATATATACAAAAAAAAACGATAGTAGTTACATTTATATTAATAATTACGATAATGATTATGTTTCTTCTAATATTTATAGTTTATCTAATACAGATTTATTATTTGATTATAAAGCTAATCATCTAGGTGACTCTATTAATATTAATCAATATGGTAATTTGACTATTGGTAGTAATAATTTATACAATTCACTTTTATTTATAAATAGAAATGATGATAGATTGAATTTAGATATTATAAATTCAAATAATATTAATATTGACAATCCCTTATTAAAATTAAATATTAATTATAAAACTAATAATAATTATTTATGGCATAGTGTTAATCGTAATGATTATTATTTACAAAAAATTTTTACAAGTGTTTATTTTCAAGATGTTCCAAGTACTTTTAATACTTTATTAGAAGAAGAAAAGTTTTATACTAGTTATAAAAATAATTATTCTAGTAATTACGCAAATTTAGATGCAAATCTTCTTATTACTCTTGAAGACGAGCAATATCCTAAATTATATTATAATAATGAAAATCATAGATATTTCTTTCTACACGCACAACAAATTAGTACTATTATTGATTATGATTATACTAAATTAAATTTACAATTAACTAATAGTTGCAATTTAAATGCTGAAGATTATAATATCTATAATATTCTTTATAATCGTTTAAATTTACAAATAAGTGAAAATGAAATAAATTATGAATATAAGGTTACTTCATGGAACACGGCTGTGGCCAATACATATAAATTAAATCATATTATTTATCCTTCATATTTTATATATAAAAATCCAACTAATACATATAGAAAAGATTTCGAGTTACAACTTTTAAACATTAGCACTAATATTAAAACAGTGCAATATGAATTAACTACACCTGATTTACCACAATATTTATATCAACATTTCATACTTCTTCCTATGAATTTACCAACATTACCAGACACATCGCTTCCAATTAATATTTCTACAGAATCTGAAGTAAATGGCGAAAGGGATGAATTAATAAATTTCTTAGCAAATACTGATATTTTTGCTTTCAATGCTGAACAAGTTAAAAATCTTATCAATGGTCCTACTAATAATTATTTTAAAAAATTTACATGTATTAAACATGTAGAACATGGAGAAGAATTATTTGCAATACATATTAGTAGAAATGTTTATAATAATTTTATCGAATTTCAACAAAATTTTAATAATTTAGAATATACTATTATTAAAGAACCAAATTTTTTTGAATTTTCAAAAAATAATCTATTTTCTTCAGCATTTACATCAGATGGCACATTGTCTTTTAATGATATTAATGATTTACCTATTACTAGTAATATTAATCATGGTTTGGCATCTGAGTATTCTATTTATTCAAAAAATAAAAGGGGTATGTTTAATAAAATTGAAACCGATATTATAACCACAATTGATAATAAAAATGATATCGATTTTAGTAAAAAAAATTTATCAAATATCGGTCAAATATATTTTAATAATAATCAATTATTTAATCTTCAAAATTTAAATGTTAATAACATCACTAATAATATTACTAACGATATAAATATTAATAATTCAACTATTAATATTAATCCAAATTTTTATGGAATTAGTTGGAAAAATATTAATATTACATCCATTACTACTAATTTTCAAAATTTATTAATTAGTAAAGCAACTTTTGATAATCTCGTTCCTTATAATTTTCAAGATATTTATCTTACTGATTCCGAATTTTCAGATCATAGTATTCCTCTAGATTCTTATATTTATATTACTATTAATCAAACTATTTATTATTTCCATCATAATATTCAAAATAATTTTAAATATTTAAATGAAATTACTAGTATTGATTTTAAAAATTTATTGATTACTAAAGCAATATTTGATAGTAGTCATAATATACAAGATATTATATTAAATAGTTCTGAAATTATTAATATTTCTATTGATATTAATTCTATTATTTATATTACTATTGATAATAACACTTATTATTTTAAACAAAATAATATTAATAATTATACTAAAAATAATCATTATGAGTTTTTTACACAAAATGATGATTATCATAATTCTATGATTAATATTGATTCTAGAAATGATTTAACTATTTACCCAAATATTTCTATTTATGGAAACAATCCTTCTTTTTCATTAAAAACTCCTTTTAATTCTAATTTAGAATATTTTTCAGGTATTAAAAATTATGGTTTTAAAAATTTAGCACCAAATCTCGGTGGTACAGATGATATTAAAAATATTTTCGAAATTAGTTATATTAATGATTTTAATGAAAATTTCGATACTCATTTCCATCAATTAAATACTAGGCATATATTACAACATATCCCAGATGAATATAATTTAATTACTCTCGGAGAAACCTATAATATTTGTATCGATAACAGAGGTCCAGAAACACTTAAATTATCAGATCCTTTATTCGGTACTAGATGGTTTAATAATGGTAGTTCTCCGAAAACATTTATAGGGACAGAATTAATTAATCAAAAACTTCATGATTATTTACTTATAAGTACTAATTTGACTTTACTCGAATTTCAGGATACCGGAATTACAGAATTATCTTTAACTAATTATATAATTGTTAATACAAATTATTATTATCCACACGCGGAATTACATTCGGATTTATTAAATAATAATTCTAGTAATTCTTCATATAAAGTATCAATTGGTGTCCCTCATAATGATACTAAAATTAATAGTGATACATATTTATATAATTATCCAAGATATTTTAAAGATATTGTTAAAAATACTGATTATATGTTAAATATATATGGTAGTACCAAAATTTATGGTATTGATGGTGATACTACAGGACTTGCTATAAATATTAATGATACAAAATCTACTATCGATAATAATTTTAAAATTAATGCATCTATCGGTTGTGATGTAATACATGACAATGATATTAATAATTTTAAAATTAATGGTGATATATATGCTGATAATATATTTTTTAAAAATATTATTCATGATAATTATATTAATGTTTATGATATACATAGTAATGTTATTTCTGATATAACTAGTAATATTTTCCCTATAGAATTAGCTAATTCTTATATACATACATCTAATCTTAATAATAATTTTATAAATGACAATGGTATTATCAATTTAAATTTAATACCATCTATTCCGATTACTAATTTATCTATACCTACACCTCCTTTAAGGAATATTAGAATTACATCATATAAAGAACCATTAATTGATGTTAATAATATTGGAACTAGCAATTTTATATCTTCATTTACATCAATCTATAATAATATTTATACTGTAGGTGATACTTATTTTCCTAAAGATACACTTATTGATGATAATTTTAATGGATATCATTTTTATAAATTTTTAAATCAATCTACAGATAATTCTATTACAAATTATAAATTACATGTTAAAGATAGTATAAATTGCGATGTACTTGTTGTTGGCGGCGGAGGAGGAGCGGGTTTTATTAATTTAGATTATGGTACTATATGGACTTATATTGGAACAGATCGACCAAATGGTACAGAAATAATAAATACAACATTAACAAATCAGTTTGAGAATATTATTACACATAAAACTTTTACAATTACTGAATGGAATTCTTATAATATTCAATTAACTGATGATTCTTATCTTCAATATTCAGGTAATTTCTTTATTCCAAGTAAAGGTGCTGGTGGCGCAGGCGGACAAATTATTAGGTTACAGAATATAAATATTCCATCAAATAGCGATATTGAAATTTCTATTGGTAATGGTGGTATCGGTTCCGGATCTTCGGGTCTAATACCAGCAAATGGTACAAATTCTATTTTCAAAATTAATAATGATACCCCTTTTATAGCTCAGGGCGGCAATGCTAATAATAATTATCATGGTGCTGGTAATCCCGGTCCAATAAATATTGCTTCATGGACTTATTCAACATTTAATTCAGTTTATACTTCTATAGGGCAAAATAATAGTATTAATAAATTTTTCTCTGGCGAAGGTGGTTCTTATCAACAAATTGGCGGATTAGGAGGAGGAGGTGGTGTTGATATTAATGGACTCTCACGAGGTCAAGGTCAAACCGGGGATGCTTTGAATGATTCTGGTGGAGGCGGAGGTCATGGTGCAACAGGATGGGGAAATGGCGCATCCGGTATTGTATTATTAAGATTTAAGTATAATATTAAAGATGAATATAATCAAGAACTCGCTGATGTAAATGATTTAAATAATACTTATTTAGAATATAATTGGATTAGAGGTGAATGGATATTAAATGAATATATTTCCGATACATGCAATATTGTATTAACTGAATTAATTAATACATCAAATGATTTATTAAATGCTATATATAATACTTCTAATTATAATGATTTAACTAGCAATTATTTAGATAATTACAGTACTAATTTAAATATAAATAGTTCAAATTATATTAATATTGTTAATTCAAATCTATTATATTTACATACTGATACATCTAATTATATTAATCATATTACCAATAATATTAATAATTTACATTCGAGTAATATTACCGAGGGCGAAT
>Ga0222718_10002388_pt1 | contig 16930 bp, 15 predicted proteins | sample C33_27DmetaG_FD_165045 | JGI IMG/M metagenome (GOLD analysis project Ga0222718, IMG submission 165045) | Estuarine water microbial communities from San Francisco Bay, California, United States - C33_27D | ecosystem: Environmental > Aquatic > Marine > Unclassified | place: USA: California... | reverse complement strand
TACAGAGAAAAATGTAAAATTAGATCATAATATTATCATGGTTAAAGATTCTCATACATCTAAATTTATAGATTCTCTAAATAGTGCCTGCCTAGAATACAATTTGAATCGAGAGTTATATATAGAGTATAAAGAGCGATTTGAATTGTTGAAGAAAAAAAATCATATATTATCTGAAAAGTATGATATATTATCTGAAAAATATGAAAATGAAAATGAAAATGAAAATGAAGAAGAAGAAGAAAATGACTCTGACGAAAATGAAGAAGAAGAAGAAAATGACTCTGACGAAAATGAAGAAGAAGAAGAAGAAGAAGAAAATGACTCTGACGAAAATGAAGAAGAAAATGACTCTGACGAAAATGAAGAAGAAAATGACTCTGATGAAAATGAAGAAGATACAGAGAAAAATGTAAAATTAGATCATAATATTATCATGGTTAAAGATTCTCATACATCTAAATTTATAGATTCTCTAAATAGTGCCTGCCTAGAATACAATTTGAATCTAGAGTTATATATAGAGTATAAAGAGCGATTTGAATTGTTGAAGAAAAAAAATTATATATTATCTGAAAAGTATGATATATTATCTGAAAAATATGAAATTTTGTCTGATAAATTTAAAAAGATAAAAAGCTTTTTGTGAATGTTCGAATTGTACTTCGAAATGGATATATAGCGAGTGAAGCAGAAGAGCGAGTATTATTAAAGTGATTATCACTTTAATAATAATAATTTACTAATTTTATTTACATAATTTCTCAAATTTTAGACTGTCGTGGGTTCAAATACAAAATAATTTATAATTAGAGGACCCGTATCAATATCATTAACAGAACCTGTCTGTAAACTAAATGGAATGCTAATTACAAACGATGTTGTCGAAACATTTGAAGTATTATATGGACTAGCTGGAGATGGCATCGTTGGATTTGGATAACCTACAGGATTTGTAAAAACTGTTGTTGAGCCAGGTGATAATAAAACAATAGGTGCATTTGCATATTCTCTACCAAAAGTAACTGTAATGGTTTGATCAGGTCCTGGATCCGTATCAAACGAGACCGGTCCTGTATAATTAGAGTCAGATGTAACAGTAATAGTTCCATGTGAATCACTAGACACACCACTTAATGCAGCTGTTACACCAATGATGGATTCAGAAGACTTATATGTATTCGAAATAGATGGTGTTGTATCTTGGTTTAATCCAATGTGACCAGTTATACTTATAGCTCTATCTCCTACGTTAATTCCAGAAGTAATTGTTAATGTATCTCCCGAATTACCAGTTAATACTGAATTACCAGTTAATACTGAATTACCATCAACATTTAAAGCGGGTGATACCCCCCCTGTTATACTGCAACTTGTTTGCATTGTCACATCTCCTACTAATGTAGATGTTCCATTTACTGTTAGATTATTAACAATTTCATTTCCAAATATTAAATTTTCAGCTTGCAAATTTACAAAATTACCAGTACTGACATCAAGTTCTTTTATTTGTGACGAGATGTCAGTTATACCTGTAAATCCATCATTACCACTTATAGATTCTGTCATTTATGATACATAGACTAAAATTTAAAAAAAATAATAATATATAGAAAAAATATTTCTAGAAAAATTCCGGAGAAGCCGTAGAACGGCGCGGCTCCGCCGCTAGCGGATCGCAGATACGCGCGGAACTTCGTTCCGCTAAGATAAATTATAATTAAATTCAGTTGACTATGCAAAAATTTATTTTTGTCTATTTCTTTTTTCAATAAAATCTCTAAAGACTTAATTTTCAATTTTGTATGTATTAGTTCTTCATCGTTCAACTTTTTGTTATATAGAATTAGAGATATATCTTCTAATATATTTTTATGGGATTTAGTACTCATTATCTAAAGATAAAGTTGTAATTTAATTGAACAAATCATTTTTATTTTCAATTTTGTACTCGCTCTAGCGGCGGAGCCGCGCGGATCTGCGAAGCGGAACGGAGTTCCGCTGCGAAAAATTAAAGTAATATCACTTTAATTTTATTTCCATAATTTCTCAAATTTTAGTAGACTTGTCTGGTCTCGGGTTCAATTCTAAAGAATTTTGTACATTTTCATCGAGTTTAAGTTCTAATGTTCTCAACTCTAGCTTAATCTGTTTATATTTAGTGTAAATTTCGTCAGAAATGTGGTACAATGTATTAATTTTTTTTTTAGCCAATATATACATGTGCGCAAGTCTAAACTTTTCATGTAATAGATTTTCCATTTCACTTAATAATTGATCTGTTTGTTCTACTTCTATCGGATCTTCTTTAGCGGCTTTAGCGGAACGAAGCGGAACGGAGTTCCGCGCGAGTTTCACTCGCTCTAGTTCCGCGCGTATCTGCGATCCGCTAGCGGCGGAGCCGCGCCGTTCCACGGCTTTGGATTCAGATTGTAGATCTTTTTGTTCTACTTCTATCGGATCTTCTTTAGCGAGTTTCACTCGCTCTAGTTCCGCGCGGATCTGCGAGCTAGCGGCGGAGCCGCGCCGTTCCACGGCTTTGGATTCAGATTGTAGATCTTTTTGTTCCACGGCTTTGGATTCAGATTGTAGATCTTTTTGTTCCACGGCTTTAGCGGCGGAGCCGCGCCGTTCCACGGCTTTGGATTCAGATTGTAGATCTTTTTGTTCCACGGCTTTGGATTCAGATTGTAAATCTTTTTGTTCTACTCCTATCGGATCTGTGGAATCTGCTGCTTCTGTTTTTTTTCCATCATTCATTATTCACTTTATAAAATAAAAAAGTGATTTTAAAGACTTATTTTTACTTAAAAAACAAGAAAACAAGAGAAAAATAATATGACTACCAAACCTACATATAGAAAAAAGAGTCAGATAGAACATGTACTAACTCGCCCTGATATGTATGTTGGATCTGTGAGAATGCGTAAATCAGATGAGTATATTGCTATAAGAAACAAAGATACAGATACATTTGAAATTATAAGAAAACCAATTTTATATTCACCAGCTTTGTTGCGAATTTTTATAGAAGCATTATCAAATGCTATTGATAATGTTTCTAGAAGTTTAAATACTAATACCCCATGCAAAAAGATTAATATAACAATAGATTATGAAAGCGGAAAGACGTCTATCTGGAATGATGGATGTATAATTCCAGTTGAGATACACCCAGAAGAAAAATGTTATAATCATAGTCTAATATTTGGTCAATTATTAACCGGTTCTTCATATAATGACGAGGAAGAAAGAAAAATTGCTGGTCGTAATGGAATAGGTATAAAAGTTACATCTATATTTTCAACATTTTTTGAAGTAGAAGGATATGATCCTGATAATAAACTGTTATTTCGACAAAGATGGTTAAATAATATGAGAGAACCTTATGAACCAGAGATAAGAAGAAAAACATTAAAGAAAAAGAAGGGCTATACACAAGTGACATGGACTCCCGATTTCAAACGTTTTGGTATCAAAAAATATAGTAAAGATATTATTAATTTGTATACAAGACATGTGATCGATTGTGCAATGTTATCTAATGTTAGAGTATCTCTAAATGGCTCTGTTATTCCTATAAAATCGTTAACTCAATACAGCAAATTATATAACTTACCAACAAAAGAAAGTATTTTGATAAAAACGGATACTTCTGAAGTATTAGTTTCTACATCATCTAACGATTTTCAAACAATTTCTTTTGTAAATGGAATATATACTAAAAATGGTGGAAACCATGTAAATTCGTGGTGTGAAAGTATTTTTAGACCAATAGTTAATAAGTTAAATAAGAAAAAAGGACCTAAAATTAACATTTCTGATGTAAAACAATTCTTCACTTTGATTATAAAATCGACTGTTAACAGACCCGAATTTGATAGCCAAGAAAAAAATCGTCTCGATTCCCCTGATGTCGTTGCTACAGTTTCAAAATCTAATATAAGTTCAATTTTAAAATGGAGTGTAATTGAAAAACTGAAAGAAATAATAAAACAGAAAGAGTTAAATATCTTAAAGAAAGTAGAAAGAAAGACAAATAGTGTTAAGGTAGATGGATTAGATCCGGCTAATAAATCTGGCACAAAATTTTCTAGTGATTGTTGTCTTTTTATCTGCGAAGGTTTATCGGCAAAAACTTATGTTGTAGCCGGTATTCAAAAAGGTATTTATGGTAAAAAAGGAAGAGACTGGAATGGTATTTTACCAGTAACAGGTAAATTGTTAAATGTAAGAAACGCAACACCATCTCAGATTGCCAAAAACAAAGTAATTATTTCCATAATTCAAAGTTTAGGGTTAAAGCAAGGAGTAGATTACACTATTGACTCTAATTATAAAAGCTTGAGATATGGAAAGGTAATATTAATAGCTGATGCTGACGATGATGGGATTCACATCGAATGTTTAGTTTTAAATATGTTTCATTGTTTATTTCCTAGTTTATTATCTCGTAAAATACCATTTGTTGTTTCTATGAAGACACCTATTGCTAAAATCCTTTATAAAAGTAAAGCAAACAAAGTTTTTTACGATGAACGTAAATTTACAAAATATATGAAGGCTAATCATTCTAAATCTTTAAATATTAAATATTATAAGGGATTGGGTACAACAAAAGCATCTGATGTTGCAGATAGCTTCGGAGAAAAAATGATTGAATTCGAAGAAGATATTGATACATCTATCAATATGAATAAAATTTTTCATAAGACATGTTCAGATAAAAGAAAAAAATGGTTGGAAACATATAATCCAGAAGAAATTACATTTTCACTAGATAATCAATCTAAACAATCAAAAATGAATATATCTGATTTTTTAAATTTTGAAATGATTAAATTTTCTTATTCAGATTGTGGAAGATCTATTCCTAATGCTATAGATGGTTTAAAAACATCTCAAAGAAAAATTCTTTTTTCTGTATTTAAAAGAAAATTAAATTTTTCTGGCAAATCCTTAAAAGTAGCTCAATTATCTGGTTATGTAGCAGAAAAATCATTATATCATCATGGAGAACAAAATTTACAAGAAACTATTATTAATTTAGCTTCTAATTATGTTGGTTCAAATAACATTAATCTACTATTTCCTGATGGTGCATTCGGTTCACGATTAGAAAATGGGAAAGATTCTGCTTCTGCTAGATATATTTACACTAAACTTGAATCATTAACAAAATATATTTTCAAAGAAGATGATATGAATATTTTAAATTATATGCTAGAAGATGGAGAATTTGTTCAACCAGAATACTATGTACCTATATTACCTATGATTTTAATAAATGGTTGTACTGGGATTGGTACTGGTTACTCTTGTAATATACCTTGTTTTAATCCATTAGATATCATCAGATGCGTTGAATCTTATATCGAGAATGAGGGCGAAATAATAATAGATGACCCAGACACAAATGAAAAAGTATCTTTATTACCCCAGATAAAACCTTGGTATAGAAATTTTAATGGAAAAATTTACGAAGATACAACGAATAGGAATAGATATATTACAGAAGGTATTATTAAACAGAGCAAGAGCAGATCCTCTGTAGAGATAGTAGAATTACCTATTGGTATGTCTACTTCAAAATTCAAAGAAATATGTGATAAACTAGTAAGTCAAAAACAGTTAAAAAAAGTTAAAAACTATTCAACCACAAACACAGTAAGGTTTGTTTTAACATGTGATTCTAATTTCAAACCATCTATCAAAAGTTTAAAATTGACATCGTATCTATATACGTCTAATATGGTATTATTTGACGAGAATTCTACTATCAAAAAATATGATTCCATTGAAGAAATTATAGAAACATTTTGCAATACTAGATTGAAGTATTATCAGAAAAGAAAAAAATATTTAATGGAAAATATCAAACAAGAACTAAGCTTCTTAACAAATAAAGAAAAATTCATTCTAGAAATAATTAATAAAACATTAAAAATTATGAATACAAAAGAAAAAATTATACTAGACGAATTAGACAGAAAAAAATATATAAAAATAGATAATTCGTACAATTATCTGCTAAATTTAAATGTAAGAAATTTTACATATGAAAAGGTTGAACAAATAAAAGACAAGATCTCGCAGCTGAAAAATCAATATAGAATACTCAAAAAAATATCTTGTTTTTCCATTTGGAAAAAAGAGTTAAATGAATTCCAAACTCATTACTCGAGTCGAGATATCTAAGGCAGGTTGGCTTTCTTTGTGTGGCGCGATAAATTATAAATTATAAATTAAAATTAAAATTAATTTTAATTTATCTTATCTGACGATTCGCCAGTTCCGCGCGAGTTTCACTCGCTATAGTGAAAAAAATTAAAAAATTCGTGATCCTCCTAACATTCTTTGACCACTAGTGGAAATTGGAGATTTTCTTTGTTGCCAGCTCTCAGCATTTATCTTCCTCATAAGCGATTGTTGCAACCCTGTTCTAAATGTAAGAGCAGAGTCTAAGAAAGCATTATTTGCCAACGCTCTTATGTTAGAATGATTACTATTCCCTTTTTCATTAAATGATCCATAATGATCAGCAAAAGGTTGATTGTCTATATTATTTCTACATATGTAGTTAGGCATGCGTATGGCATCTACATCATCGTAATAAAATTTAGGTTGCCCTAGTAAAGGGTCGGTATAGCTTCTATATGACGTACCGTAACCAGAGAATCTAGGATCATAGACATTTGATTCTGAAGGAGACAAATTTCTTACTTTTTCTTGTTTTTGAGGTTTGTAATCAATAGGATTATGCTCTGTATAAATAACTTCTCCACCATACTTGTCAACTGCGCTACATGTCGTTGGTGGAATCTGTTGAGTAAAAGAAATACCTATGTTTGCATTTATTGGTTCATTTACCTGATTTTTAACATAAACACCTGGTTGAATTGTTTGAGTAAACAGATTTTCATTATACTGCCTCATCTCTGGCGTGTTTTCGCAGTTACCCGCGGCTAAATTTACAGGTAATCCATTTTTAATCTGAGATGGGTTATATCCACAAGAAGTATTCACTAATCCTTGATTATCAAAAAATCTAGTTTCTTGTTCTTTTACATACGGAAACTCAAATGTTTCTTTAAGCGGAACGAAGTTCCGCGCGGATCTGCGATCCGCTAGCGGCGTAGCCGCGTGAGCCGCATGGATCGTAGCGGAACGCTCCTCTAAAGCGGATCTCGGCTCCGCTGGTGTTGCAATTATTGGGTTTGTAGTATTCGGACAACAAGACATAGTAATATACCCTGAATTATACAGATCTATTTCACGATCATTATTTATCTGACTGAAAGTAACCAAATTATTTGTTTTCCAATAGTCTAAAGCCACACATGGGGGTGTAATAACTGGTTTAATTAAAGTTTTCGGATTAGCTTTACCGGCTAATCTTTGATTAATAGAAACATAGTTAGGATTATTAAATACTCCATTCGGATTCGGTTGAGGTTGGTTACACTTAAGAATAGAAGGATTCTTATCTAACGGTCTAAGGTCATTACAAAATCTATTTGCTGATTCTGGCTTATAAATGCTCTTAACAGGTCCAATTGAATGGTTACTAGACATATTCGAAATGGCTTTTGTCAACGATGGGGTAAAATTCCTATTCGAAAGTTTAAAATTTTCTCTTTTCATTCCTTTATTTCTTACAAATATATAAAAAAAACTAATAATTAGAATTACAAAAAAAATAATTTTTCTCATTGGTTATTGCTTTATTTCTTACAAATATATAAATTATGAATTAAAATTTAGCGGAACGAAGCGGAACGGAGTTCCGCGCGAATCTACGATCCGCTTGAGATAAATTCAAAATATTTCTTAGCGGCGGAGCCGCGCAACTGCATTTTGCTAATTCCAGTTTGATTTAGCGGAACGAAGTTCCGCGCGGATCTGCGATCCGCTAGTGGCTCCGCTATTCTAAAATATTTCTTAGCGGCGGAGCCACTAAATCAAACTGCATTTTGCTAATTCCAGTTTGATTTAGTGGCTCCGCTAGAAAAAATTCTGGAGATAAATTCTGGAGATAAGATAAATTAAAATTAATTTATAATTTTCTAAATTCATTTTGATTTTAAAAAAAAATATATATAGAAAAAAAATTTTTAGAAAAAATCCGGAGATAAGATAAATTAAAATTAAATTAATTTTAATTTATAATTTTCTAGCGGCGTAGCCGCGCAAGTGAAACTTGCTAATTCCAGTTTGATTTAGCGGAACTCCGTTCCGCGCGAATCGCAGATTCGCTCTAGTGCATTTTGCTAATTCCAGTTTGATTTAGTGGCTCCGCTATTCTAGAAAAAAATCTTAGCGATAAATTAATTTTATTTATATAAAATGGTTTCAACTGGTCCTTACTTCTCATCAATGAATTATACTCATATGTTTGAGTTACCTGAATTAAGAGGCGATTTTCCTTATGAAAAACCCTGTAAAAATAGTATCTTAGATGTTATCTACTCAAATCCTGATTTTTCAACTTTTGCTCATTTGTTTAAATTAGCTAATATGAAAGGTATTTACGGTGATCTACAATCTAATTCTACTTTATTTATTCCATCAGATAAAGCGATAAGTCATATTGATAAAAATATTTTTGTCAATATGGATACACTAACTGCTCGGACTATTATTAAATCAAGTACTCTGAGTCGCATTATTACAAAATCTATTTTACAAGATAGCCCAGCTAGTTACTTTCATTCAATTGAACATCCAAACAGACTATTTATATCTAATTTGAATGGTGTCACTAGTATTAACAATGATATAAACATTATAGACTTCAATATATCTTGTTCAAACGGTATTATTCATGTGATTGATAATATTATTTGGCCACTTGTTATGTTATAGCGAGTGAAACTCGCGCGGAACTGGCGAATCGTAGATTCGTGCGGATCTGAGCAACTGCATCTTGCTAATTCCAGATTGATTTAGCGGAACGAAGCGGAACGGAGTTCCGTGCGAATCTGGCGAATCGTAGATTCGCGCGAGTTTCACTCGCTACGATTCGCTCTTCCGCTAGCGGCTCTAGTTCCGCTCGGATTCAGAATCTAAAAAATGATGAGTCAAAAAAGCAAATATACCTATGATAAGATCTAGTGCCAGAATTTTCCATGAATTTTTATTTTTCAAAATTGAACTATATGCAAATAACATCCAGAGTATAGAATGCAATGGTCGAAGAGAATTCCACCATATCTTTCCTCCAGCTTCGAAACCGGACTTTCTTGATCCTGTAAGATATAGGTAAGAGAACCCAATTGCGGGTAATAATCCGATATATCCAAGATAAGGAAGGTATTTAACATTGATATCTTTAGCTAGAATTATAAACAAGAGTCTTGTCGGAATGCAACCAAATAGGAAAAGGAGTATTCGGGATTTTATAGATAGCATAATATTTCTTAGGAAAAATAAAAATAAAAATGATTTTTATTTTAAAAATTCATAATTTTTAAAAAAATTAAAATTAAAATGAAGTCTAATCTAAGTAAAAGGAAAACATTGCGTGAAAGCTTAAAGAAAATTATAGCTTTTGAACAAAAATGGAAATGTAACTATTGTGAACAGATGCTACCTAGTACATATGAGATAGATCATATTATTCCACATGCAATCTCATTCGATGATAATAGATCGAATTTATGTGCTTTATGTAATAATTGTCACAGTAAAAAAAGCCAGAGAGAATATCATCGTATCATGTTTTGCAGACGTAAACGTTCAAATTGTAATCAAAACATTTGTTTTTACTGCTTAGAACTATTTGATGATAGTCATACTTGTGATAAAAAATTTAAAGATATATCTTATCCCCATCATGATCCACGACTCCGTTCCGCAAACAAAGAACAAATATCGAATCTTGATAAGTTTATACATCTAGACTTTGAAAAATTAAATATAACTAGCGAATCGGGTGATTCGCGTCGCTCTGCGGCTACGATTCGCGCGGATCTGACTGAACTGACAATAACTATATCACGTAGCAGTATTATATGTAGAGACTCTGAGATGTCTAAACAAATACAATTGAATAAAAACACACATTTAACTCCTATGAATTTAGTGGTATTAATTGCAAAGAATAATATCGAACTTGATAGTTATGATAAAATTAAGATTATACTTGATATTCCTCATGATAAAACGAATTGTGATGGAACAAAAGCTTGTATAAAGTATTTAGAAGAAGTTTTACCGTCGGTATTTGAGAATCACTGTTTAAAATCGCCAACATTTACATATTCTTCTTATTTTTAGCGATCCACTAAAAATAAATAAAAAAATGATTTTTAGTTTATCTTTGTAAATCAAAACAAAATGAATTTTGAATTGTTTAAAAAAGCTAATATTATTTACGAACACCGTAAGCCACTCAGCGGGTCTGATCATAGATCCTCTACAAAAACGACTATATGTAGGCATGTTCATACTGTACTTGAGAACAATATTCTAAATTGTTTAAAATGCGGAGAAGAAATTGTTAAAAATATTACTCATGATAAAGACTGGAAATGTTATCAATCGAAAAGTGGTAGACGATTAACTAATCCAACGCGTGTTCATTTAAGGAAAAGTGGAGAACGAAATATTAGTAATGACGTACAGAATATGGGATTTAGTGAAACTATTATCACTGTTGCTGATAAACTATATAAACAAGTAACCAATGGTAAGATTTACAGAGGAAATTCTAGGAAGTCTATAATCTTTGCTTGTATATTCCACGCCTACAAACTATCGGGAAATCATCAGACAGCAGAAAATTTGATCAAGATTTTTGGTTTAAATCGGAAAAATGGATTGAAAGGTTTAAAAATCGTTAATGTTAATGCACCTAGAGATTCAGAGATTCATAAAACATTTATAACCCCTATCCATTTAATTGAAGAAATCATGAGTAAGTTTTTCGCTACTAAAAAACAGATCGAACAAGTACGTGAATTATTTTATAAAACTAAAAACAAGTCTTCCAAGTTAAACAGATCTAGACCGCAATCGATAGCTGCATCTTTAGTATTTTACTGGATAAAACTAACTAAGTTATCCATAAATATTAAACAATTTTCTGAAAAGGTAAATTTATCAGAATTGACAATTTTAAGGAATACTAAAGAAATTGATAATATATTGAATACACATCTGTTCAGATAAAATCGCTCTAGCGGAACGGAGTTCCGCGCGAGTTTCACTCGCTCTAAGCGGAACTTGCTCTAATTGTAAAAGTGAATATCACTTTTGCACCTTTGCTCCAGTTTTAGCTCATTTTATTTACACCCTTGGAAATGTGTTTTTTTTCTAACGGAACGGAGTTCCGCTAGAGAGGCTTCTCAAGAAATATTTTAGAATAGCGGAGCCACTAAATCAAACTGGATTTAGCAAGTTTCAACTAGAGCGAATCGTAGATTCGCTCGGAACGGAGTTCCGCTTGCGCGGCTCCGCCGCTAGAAAATTATAAATTAAAATTAATTTATCTTATCTCAAGAAATATTTTAGAATAGCGGAGCCACTAAATCAAACTGGATTTAGCAAGTTTCAAATTGCGCGGCTCCGCCGCTAAATTTTAATTTATAAATAAAAATTAATTTATCTTATCTCCGAATTTTTTCTAGAAATATTTTTTCTATATATTTTTTTTTAAAATCAAAATGAATTTAGAAAATTATAAATTAATTTATCTTATCTCAAGAAATATTTTGAATTTATCTCAAGAAATATTTTGAATTTATCTCAAGAAATATTTTAGAATAGCGGAGCCACTAAATCAAACTGGAATTAGCAAAATGCCGTTCCACGGCTTCTCAAGAAATATTTTAGAATAGCGGAGCCATTAAATCATACTGGATTTAGCAAGTTTCAATAGAGCGAATCTGCGATTCGCGCGGAACTCCGTTCCGCTTGCGCGGCTTCTCCAGAAATATTTTAGAATAGCGGAGCCACTAAATCAAACTGGATTTGTCCCATTTTACACCCTTGGAAATGTGTTTTCTTTTACACCTTTGCGCGCATTTTATATATTTTCCAAAGAACTAATAATAAAATTATAATAACCGCTATAAAAAAGATATATTTTATACTAGATGGTAATACCGATGGGACGGAACATTTGTTGTCGAGACATATATGTTTAGATGAATATGAGAGACAATCATTATTTGTCTGGCATTCTGGTACAAAGATACACTTATTATCATTATTACAATAATCTCCGGTTGAGCAATCGGTATCTGTTTGACATTCTAATGAGTCCGAACATTTGCCGCTTTTACCGCATTTCGAATCTTTGGGGCAATCTTCATCGTTAGTACAACCGGTGTATACACACATGCCTGATTCACACATATACATATCTTTACAATCACTAGATTGTTTACACTGGGGGTGATCTATGCATTTATTATTTTGATCACAAATGTATGTGATACCTTTAGACTTAACACATGAAGAATCCAATATACATTCTAATGAGTTCGAACATATACCTCTCTTGCTACATTTATACGTTGAACCCAAAATAGAACAATCTTCTTGTGTTTTACAGTCTAATGTACTACACTTATTGTTATCATCACAATATCGTTTTTCAGCTGGGCAACCGTCATTATTCATACATTCTAATGAGTCAGAGCATAATCCTTTTTTGCTGCAATTATATTGGGAACCCAAAATAGAACAATCTTCTTGTGTTTTGCAGGGTAGTTGGCATTTATTGTCAATGCAACTATTTGTTACTTTTTCATAACCAGGTGTGTATTCACATGGAATCGAATGCGATTCCCAACTTTTTGGGTCTGTGTAAAGGGGCATATATAGCATTACATTATCATCCTGACACTTACCAACACCTCCAGCAATATCTTTATAAGGTTGGCCCTGTGGGTAAAATTTTAAGTATCCACTACAATTATCAGCTTGATTACAAGCATTCTTAACTGCTTCTTCCGTTATGTATACGTCGCCTTGATGACCACCTAAATCGTCAAAATCATTGAATGGCTTCTGAGTCGGTCCATATGTCCCTTTCTGAATGTATTGAACTGGACAATTAATATCTGTTTTGCAACTCATATTTATTTATTAAAAAAAATAATTCTTAGCGGAACGGAGTTCCGCTAACTCGCTAAATCAAAATGAATTTAGAAAATAAAAATTTTGATGTAAACAAAATGTGTTGGTCTGCTAATGTAAGTTTATCAACTTTTGTCATAGGTATAACTCTATCTATTTTGTTAATAATAAGAAATAAACCATGGGATCGAATATATGGGCTATTCTTTTCCTTCGTTATCTTTATGCAGCTGTTCGAGTTTTTGATCTGGAAGGATCAACCCAAAAAAGGTACTAATTCTTGTAAAACAGGTAAATATAAAGGAAACTTAAATAGTGTTATTTCGAAAATATCGGCCATCCAAAATCTCTTACAACCAGTGATTTACGGTATTATCATCCTAAGTTTAGTACCTAAGAAAAATTTATCTGTAAATTCGAACATAATAATAGTGAGTATAGTATTGTATATGATAGCTCTAATAGTATGGATAATGAAAACAAACTTGATCTCTAAAAAATTATGTACAAAACCTTGTAAAGATGAATGCGATAATCATCACTTACAATGGCAATGGGTGAAAGATAAGTTTTCTGGAAAACTTATGTGGATTTTATATTTTTCTTTGCTAGCGTTCATGCTGTTTTGTACTATTAAGAATACGGGTGGGTTACTTTTAGCGGTATTTCTAGTTATTTCCTGTTTACTTTCGTTGACGGTATATCCACTAAGAAAAGCGGCAGGATCATGGTGGTGTCTTCTAGCCGTACTAGGTCCAATTCTTAAATTTTTGATACCTACACATATTATGAGCTAAGAAAAATAAAAATATAAATAAAAATTATTTTAATTTATCTACAAATAAATGGCGCAACCTATTTCTGGAAACGAAAATTTTACTGTTGTTTCGAATAACGCAGTTGAATTACAATCTCTGACTGTTCCTCTTGTTAATGGACAATTAAAAAAATATTATAGTGTTTCACTAGATCCTAGTGATTTTGATGTCTGGTATGATGTTGCTGGTGCTACATTATTACCAGCAACATCGGCTAGTGATTTACCTACTGGTCTTAGTACATTTCAATTTGCATTACCGCAAGAATTATTAATTGATAGTACTAAATCCCGCCCAGTAATTAAGCTAGGTAGTTTAAATTACGACGTAACAAATGTGGCAGCAGAACCGGGTATCGTTGGGTGTTCCTTAGTTGGTAATGCAACAATGACTAGTATAACTGGTGTTGTTGTGACTATTAACAGCTTAGGCGCCGCTGCATCTCCCGCGAATCTACTACCTTTTGATTTTGTAATTACATATTCTCCGCAGTAGTAGCGGAACTAGAGCGAGTGAAACTCGCGCGGAACTCCGTTCCGCTTCGTTCCGCCAGATTCGCTCTTCCGCTAGCGGATCGCAGATCCGCGCGGAACTTCGTTCCGCTTCGCTAAAAAATATGTCTAAAAAGAAAAAAATTAAGCATAAAATGCCTATTAAACAATTGATAGATGAATTACAGATTCTAAACGAAGAAGTGAAAAGAAATAATAAAAAAAACCGCTCTCTGAGATCTAGAATAAAAATAATAGAAACACAAATTTCTGAATATCTAATAGAAAAAGAACAAAAAGGCGTAAAATATCGCGGAAAAACAATATTATTGAAAACAAAAGATAAACGGTCTCGTAAAAAGAAATCTGATAAGGAAGAAGATATTGTAAATTTATTAAGAACTTTACATATAGATAATCCAAAAGATGTATATAGAGAACTAAAAGAGCTGGAAAAGGGGTCTGTCTATCAAGAAAATAAAATTTGTATTCTCTAAATTAAATAAAATTAATTTAATTTTATTTTATAATTTATAATTTTCTAGCGGCGTAGCCGCGCAAGCGGAACAGAGTTCCGCGCGAATCTGGCGAATCTACGATTCGCGCGAGTTTCACTCGCTACGATTCGCTCTAATGCATTTTGCTAATTCCAGTTTAATTTAGCGGAACTTCGTTCCGCGCGAGTTTCACTCGCTCCGTTCCGCGCGGATCGTAAGATAAATTAAAATTAAAACTAGTAATAATATTAAGACTGCTAATAATATTTTCGTAAGAGAAAACGGCGAGGATATAGCTTTATCTTCAGTTTCAGACATATGTATAGACTTGTCTAGACTCTTATCATAAATATTTCTATACCATTTTCTTATATCTACTTGATTTGGATATGTTTTATTGATGAATTCGACATCATAACCAGATAAACTATAGTTTTGTTTAGAACCTTTGTTGTCTAAGGTTAAATCGGCTGGAAAAAAATAAAGCATAACAGATTGAGGGTCAAATTCTGAACCGTTTATTTGAGATGTATCGTATCTGTTTATTATATTCGTTTCAACTTGATCTTTATCCCATCCTTGTGAATTTTCATAATATTTTATAACTTTCGGTACGTTCCATTTAATATTACCTTTAGGATTTTGATGCTCGTGTATTAGACCTAATACATGACCAAATTCATGTATTACTGTCCCAACATCAAACCATTCAAAATTCATAGTCGCAGATCCATCTTTTTTATGTAAACAGTCAGTTCCAAGAAGGCTCCAGCTTCCAGGATTAGAAAAACTAATTCTAACATCTGCTGTTTTATTTTTATCTTCTACAAATTTAAATGTTAAATTGACAATTGGTTCAATTCTTTCTTTTACAATTCGCTTAATTGCGTCTTTTACATTACTTGTTTGTAGTATATATTGTAAAGGATCTATATTTCTACCAGCCATTTCTAACTCTTTTGGTGTTGGTCGAGATATATTATCATTCGGGTCATCCATGAATGAGACACTTATTGTAGCATTTTGATTCCATAATTTATTTTTGAAAAAAGCAGCAGAAACCTTTTTATCGTCTTTAATAGCTGCATGCAAGTCTTTTTCGTGTGGTAAAATTTTCTCTGTGCAAATTCTAGTAAATGACATTTATTTATTAATGTAAAAAAGATTATTTATCGGATCGGTCTAAAGATAAATAGAAATAGAAATCAAATGAGTTATAAAAGTTACAAATCGTTAGGAATCGATAAAAATAAACCAAGTCCAGAAAGCATGGGAAATGTTTTTGAAATTAGTAATAAAATAGAGAGAGATTCTATTCTTCAACAAAATAGTATTGTAATTATTGACAATTATACGACTTGGTGTAATCCGTGTAACAAAATCACTCCATACTTTGCTCAATTAGCACAAACTTATTCTGGTAAGTGTTTCTTAGCAAAAGAAGATGTCGATAAAAATATCTTAGGAAAACCAAATATTCTAGGTGTACCTTGTTTTCACTTTTACATCAATGGAACTTTTATACCTGATATGACGGTTACAGGGGCTGATATAGAAAAAGTGAGAGAGACTATTGAGAATATTATTTCATAATTTTCTATCCGATATATTTTTAAAATCAAAAATAATTTAATTTAGAAAATTATAAATTAAATTATTTTTAATTTATCTAGAAATAAATGGCACAATCTATTTCTGGAAACGAAAATTTTACTGTTGTTTCGAATAACGCAGTTGAATTACAATCTCTGACTGCTCCTCTTGTTAATGGACAATTAAAAAAATATTATAGTGTTTCACTAGATCCTAGTGATTTTGATGCCTGGTATGATGTTGCTGGTGCTACATTATTACCAGCAACATCGGCTAGTGATTTACCTACTGGTCTGAGTACAATTCAATTTGAATTATCGCAAGAATTATTAATTGATAGTACTAAACCCGCCCCAGTAATTGAACTAGGTAGTTTAAATTACGACGTAACAAATGTGGCACAGGCAACGTCTATTGTTGGGTGTGCCTTAGTTGGTACTCTAAC
>Ga0222718_10002387_pt1 | contig 16935 bp, 18 predicted proteins | sample C33_27DmetaG_FD_165045 | JGI IMG/M metagenome (GOLD analysis project Ga0222718, IMG submission 165045) | Estuarine water microbial communities from San Francisco Bay, California, United States - C33_27D | ecosystem: Environmental > Aquatic > Marine > Unclassified | place: USA: California... | reverse complement strand
ACTCTACAAGTCCCTTGTTTTCAAGAAGTGCTATGTCGACTTCGCCATCCCCGGTGCGAATGATCATTTCTTTGCTGATTTCGCTCACAATGGATTATTTATTGCCGGGGGCTGGTTTAGAAGCTTACTTCTTCTTTTTGTGTCTATTCTTTCTTAAACGCTTTTTACGCTTGTGTGTCGCCATCTTGTGACGCTTTCTTTTTTTACCGCTTGGCATAATGTTTTATTTAATTTGATTCAACATTGTTTCAGCTTCTGTTATTAGCTGAGTATTATCTTTTTCACTTTCCACGAATCGCTTCAAGCTGGCCTTTGCTAACTCTTTTTGCCCAAGGTTAAAATGGGCTGACCCAATCCAGAAGTATGACTCCACAAAATTTGGATCTATACTCTGCACTGCTGTGAACCGATCAATTACCTTTTCCCATTGCCCTGTCTGCATTGAAAATCTTCCCAAGTGATACTGAGCCCTAAAGTTTTCAGGATGCTCCTCCGCGATAGATCGCAAAAAAAGAATTCCCTGCATGGGAGCCTCACTCTGGATCATGGCCAAGGCTGAGTCAATATCATTCTCAACCGTAGGTGGATTTCCCATGTCACTTTTACGATCATCTAAAGATGAGGTAAGCGGGGTGTTTGGGGCAAGAATTAAAAGAACGATGACTAGTCCAGTTAAGGACAAAAGCACCCAATGGCCGCGCTTTAGGTGCATTTCAGTTATTTAGATTTCACGTTATTCTTCACCTTATCCACAAATGTTTGGGCAGGTTTGAAGGCTGGAATATTGTGCGCTGGAATGACAATGGTGGTGTTTTTGGAGATGTTACGACCAGTTTTCTCTGCTCTGTGCTTAACCACGAAGCTTCCAAAACCTCGCATGTAAACGTTTTCGTTTTTCGCTAGGTTTTCTTTGACGCTGTCCATAAACGCTTCAATGGTGGTAAGTACTTCCGTCTTCTCTAATCCTGTTTTCTCTACTATCTCATTTACTATTTCCGCCTTCGTCATAATATTTTTTTAAGGTATAAACTTTTGATATTCAGTATATTTCTTAGTCCGAAAAAATCGGCTGCAAATATAAAATTGTTTCAACACATTGAAAACCACAGGTCCAAGTATTTTCAGCGTCTCAAAACAATGACGATTGCATCTTCTCATAAGCGATAAAATCAACCAATGGTATTCAACCAATGGTCGTCAACTTGCCTGGCGTGGAACCAATGACCCATACTTAATTTGGTTATCAGAGATTATAATGCAGCAAACTAGAGTGGAGCAAGGCACCCCTTATTATTTGCGGTTTGCAGAGGAGTATCCAATGGTAAGCGATCTAGCTAAAGCCAAAGAAGATGAAGTTCTGAAGCTGTGGCAAGGCCTAGGCTATTATTCACGAGCGCGTAATCTCCATCACACTGCAAAGACCGTCATGGATAAAATGAACGGTTCATTCCCCAGAACATACAATGAGTTGATTATGCTCAAGGGTATTGGCAAATACACTGCAGCCGCAATTGCTTCCATCTCTTCGGAAGAACTGGTGGCTGCCATCGATGGAAATGTGAATCGAGTGGTGAGCAGATTATTCTCAATCACGGAAGCCACACATACATCATCTTTTACCAATGAGGTTAAGGAACATGCTGACCTTTTAATATCGAATCAAAAGCCTTCTCAGCATAATCAAGCAATGATGGATTTTGGCGCTATGGTCTGCACGCCAAAGAATCCTCAATGTCTTACCTGTCCTGTTCAGGAGCACTGCTTGGCATACCAACAGGGCTTGGCGGAACGGTTACCCGTAAAGACAAAAAAGACAAAAAAGACAGATCGTTATTTTCACATTGCTGTAGTTCAATCTGGCAATCGCACCATAGTTGAAAAACGTGATAATCAAGGAATCTGGGCGAGCTTATGGCAATTTCCAATGATTGAAACAAAGTCTAAAGCAACTTTATCTCTCGACTTTTTCCAAGAAGAGGTCAAAGCGCGATTGAAGTCAATAGTAAGTATAGCAGAAGCTCCAAAGCACATATTGTCACATCAAAACATACACGCCATATTCTATCACATTGAAGCGGATCACATTGAAAAAGACCTACGTAATGTACCCATCAAAAAACTGGCGGAAGTAGCCCTTCCTAGGTTAATCGATCGATTTCTTGAAAATCACGAATGGTTGAAAACCAAAGAGAAATAACCTTTGCACACCCACGAAAATCGTGTAGGTTTGTTCTACTTGAAACGTAAGATATGGCAGGAGTTAATAAGGTAATTCTAGTAGGAAACTTGGGCGCTGACCCAGAAATTAAAGTAATCCCAAACGGGGTAAAAGTGGCTCGTCTAAGATTAGCCACATCTGAGTCTTACACCAATAAAGAAGGTGAGCGGATTACCAATACTGAGTGGCACAGTGTAAATGTGTGGCGAGGACTTGCCGATGTGGCCGAGAAGTATCTTAAAAAAGGAGATAAAGTATACGTAGAAGGCAAACTTCGTACTCGGTCTTACGAAAAAGATGGGGACACTCGGTATGTAACTGAAATTGAAGGCGACAACATGACCATGCTTGGAAGTCGCAATGAAGGTGGAGGAAGCTCACAGCCATCTGCTCCTTCAAAACCATCGGCTAAACCTACTGCTGATCTCTCTCCAGATTCATCAGACGATGAGTCGTTTGACGATCTTCCGTTTTAACTAATCACTTTACGTGGACCCGGACCCTCTTTCGATCTCGCTTCTTCAAATATTGCAGCCTGTTACCACTGGGATTGTCTTAGAGCTTGTCATTATGCTGGTGCTATTGATTCTTTCAGCACTTATTAGTGGCTCTGAAGTAGCTTTTTTTTCATTGTCTCCGCAAGACAGAGATGATCTAGAAGCGGAAGAAAGCCGAAGATCAAAACGCGTTGTGGACTTACTATCGAGACCAAATGCTCTGTTAGCCACCATTTTAATTGGCAATAATTTAGTCAATGTGGCCATCATTATCCTGTCGACATTTCTAATGCAATCGCTGTTTGATTTTGGCGATCAAGTACTCCTGGCTTTTTTGGTTCAAGTAATTATTGTCACGCTGATTATCCTTATCGTTGGAGAGATTTCGCCTAAGGTTTATGCCACCCGTAGACCCAAAGATTTGGCCCTTGTTATGTCTCTTCCACTCACCTTTATGAGGCAGCTTTTTTGGCCCATTTCAAAGTATATGGTGAGTTCAACGCGCAAAATCAATGCCCGTGCCAAGGAGCTAGAATCAAATAATAATCAAGTTACCGCAGATGAGTTAACCCATGCCATTGAGTTAACCAGTGACGGGAATACACAAGAGGATGAAAAGCGCATCCTTAGCGGAATTGTAAAGTTTGGAACTACTGAAGTGAGGCAAGTTATGACCCCTCGGGTTGATGTAGCCTGTTTTGACCAAGAGTTGGACTACGCATCGCTTCAAAAGCAAATTATGGACTTTGGATTTTCTCGAATCCCTGTTTACAAGGGTTCTTTTGATGATGTGGTTGGTGTGATTTATGTAAAAGATTTGTTGCCATACCTTGATGAAAAACCAGAATTTGATTGGAAACGTTTGCTTCGACCAGGAGTGTTTGTAACGGAAAACAAAAAGCTAGACGACCTACTCCGTGAGTTTCAAGAAACTAAAAACCATATGGCTATCGTAGTGGATGAATACGGTGGCACTTCAGGAATAATTACCCTTGAAGACATTATTGAAGAGATCGTTGGAGAAATAAGTGATGAGTTTGATGAAGACGAAATTGTTTACTCCAAGCTCGATGAATTCAACTACGTATTTGAAGGAAAAACAGCCCTCATTGATATGTATCGCATTCTTGATATTAGTGGTGAAAAGTTTGAGCAAGCTAAAGGTGACAGTGACTCCATTGCTGGTTTCATATTGGAGCTATGTGGTAAGATCCCATTGAAAAATGAAAAAATCAAGTTTGAAAATTATCAATTTACAATTGAAGCTGCGGATAAACGCAGGGTGAAGCAGGTGAAGATTTCGTTAGACCCAAAAGAACAAGAATGAAACAATTCTCATTGGTTCTTGCATGCCTCTCACTGATCATTGTCGGATGTCAAAGAGATTTTGTTCCAAAGCCAAAAGCTTACGTACGAATCGATTTACCTGAACCATCCTATATAGCGCCTGACACAAACTCATGGGATTGCCCATACACCTTTGAGGCCTCTCGATATAGTTACCTCACTGTAGATAAGCGACACAGAAGTAAACCGTGTTGGTACAATATCTACTACCCAAAATTTGATGCCACCATTCATTTGACATATTCAAAAATTGACGGTGACCTGGTAACGCAAATCGAAGACAACCGCAAGCTGGCTATGAAACACGTGACGAAGGCTACGGCAATCAATGAAAGCAGAATCGAAAACAATACTTCGCGTGTTTTTGGACTTATCTATGAATTCAAGGGAGAGACCGCCAGTGACATGCAGTTTTTTGTCACGGACAGTACATCACATTTTCTAAGGGGTTCGCTCTATTTCAACGTAAAACCGAACAAGGATTCGCTTGCCCCTGTGATTGACTACGTCAAGGGAGATATCAAACACCTTGTTGAATCCCTTCGCTGGACTTCTGATGCTTGAATGAGTAGAGCAACCACACCCAACTCAGGAGGGTTACAAGAGCAAAGACTTGATGCGTAACCGCAAATTCAATTGGAGTTTGAAGAAGAAGTGTGGTCACCCCAAGTAAGAATTGAATCGTGATACAAATCGCGAAAAGCATGGTAGGTTTTCTTAGCCATTGAGACACCCTGTATTGGTAAGCAGTGTATATCGCTAGGCCAAAAACTATTAAGCCCATGGTACGATGTACAAACTGAACTCCAGATTTGGACTCCATTAAGCTTTGAGAAATACTATCCATGGCCCAAACTGCAGGAGCGATAATATGCCCATCCATCAAAGGCCAAGTATTATGCACCCAACCCGCTTTTAGACCTGCTACGAATGCACCATACACAATTTGAAAAACAAGGGCCCCACCCAAAAGCCAAGCCCAACTTGTACTGTTTGATTTATCGTAGGACTTATTCTGGTCTCGATACTGGAGCAACACCCAAAAAATATATGAGCATGTGATAAATGCTATGGTGAGATGCGCTGCCAATCTGTAGTGGCTAACCCGAGGCACATCAACAAGTCCACTTTTCACCATAAACCAACCCAGCAAAGCTTGCGTTGCACCAAGTGCGAGGATTGCAAAGAATTTGGGCAGCATCCGCTTCGATATTCGCTTGGTAAAGACAAAAAACGCAAAAGGGATGATGAATACCAGTCCGATCAAACGGCCAAACATTCGATGGATATACTCCCACCAATAAATTGATTTGAAATCATCTAAGCTGAAATGACTGTGCAGTTCAATGTACTCAGGCGAAGTCTTGTATCGATCAAATTCTGCAATCCATGAGGCTTCATCCATTGGGGGTAGAGAACCTGCAAAGGTCCAATGGACCATAGACAAACCCGAGTGTGTTAACCGTGTTAAGCCTCCAATTACTACCATGGTCAGAATCATCCCAATGCCAATCCACAACCAAATCATCACCGCCTTTGACGGACTTCCACTCTTCATATCTCCGTGTTCATTTCACCGATGCAAAACAACGGTGGATGTTTAGAAAATAGACCGAAAAATGTCGAAAATGTTCGGGAAATTGAAGGTGAAATCTTCTTTAGGTTCGCTTGTCTTTTTGCTCGATTCGGTAGTTGATTCATCAACTGCCACAGAAACGTAGTCTAAAATCTTACCTATTGTCGAACTCGAAACAGACTGAGCCTTGCCAGCCAACTCAACGTTTGAAATAGCCATGAGGCCAGCAGTGATTGCTGATATAATAAGCGCTAAATGAAACCGTTTTTTCACCCCAACAAATATAATTGTAACAATCACATTTTCAACTTGATATAGCAATAAGCAGATGATTGTTAGAGGAATTGACACGAGTAATCGCTCAGCCGAGGCATTTAAGAGATATTTGTAGTTGACCAAAACCAAAGATGACCAACGAATCAAGCAACGATGAAATGTCTTTCCTCGATCACCTCGAGGTACTTCGGTGGCACTTAATACGCTCAATTTCAGCCATTCTCATTGCTGCCATTGGGGCTTTCATTTTCAAGGCTTTTGTTTTTGACACTGTCATTTTTGGTCCTAAGCGCGCAGATTTCATCACCTATCGATTGCTATGTAAAATGAGCGATTTTTTTAGTGAATTGCTCCCTAGTTTCTTCCCGAATGGGGCCATATGCATAGGCCAAGACCTGCCAGATTTAGTGAACTTAACCATGGCAGGGCAATTCAGTGCTCACATTCTTACAGCCATAGTAGCAGGAATCATTATCGCATTCCCTTATTTGATTTGGGAAGTATGGCGATTCATAGCTCCAGGCCTTAAGGCTTCAGAAAGAAAGTATGCACGGGGTTTTGTTTTGGCGACTTCACTCCTCTTCATGTGTGGTGTATGTTTTGGTTATTTCGTGATTAGCCCGCTCTCAATAAACTTCTTTCTCAACTATCAAGTAAGTGATGCCGTCTTAAATAACCCAACCCTTAGCACTTATATATCCTTGGTAACTACAGTGGCCCTGGCTTGCGGAGCAGTGTTTGAACTCCCAGTAGCGGTGTTCTTTCTCACACGGGCTGGAGTATTATCGCCTAAGGTATTAAGAGCCTTTAGAAGGCACGCCATTGTTTCAGCACTGGTTCTATCGGCCGTAATTACTCCTCCCGATATATTTAGCCAAATATTGGTGACTATCCCGATTCTCATTCTTTATGAAATAAGCATTTGGATATCAGGAATGGTCACAAAAAATGCCATTGAGTCGTGACACTATCGGTCTTATGTAGATCCATTGCGCTAATGGTTTTCACTTTGTTCGTGAGCCTCACAAGTATTGCACAAAAGACAATTGTAGCAGGTAAGGTGGTCGATAGCGAAACGGGGGAGCCCATTCCGTTTGCAAACGTTTTCTTTCAAGACAGTAAAATCGGAACCATTACTGATGATAATGGCACCTATCGAATCGAAACCTACTACCCTACCGATTCACTCGTTGTTTCCACTTTGGGCTATAAACCTTTGGCCAAAAAGGTAAGAGCTGATCGGTCGCAAATCATCGATTTGCAAATTGTGGTCACTGGTATTGCGCTTGGACCGGTTACCATCACTGCAGATAAGCGAGACAAAGACCCCGCAGTGGAATTGATGAAGAAGGTGGTTCGTAATAAAAAAGCGAATAATCGGGAAAAACTTCTTGCTTATGAATACGATGTCTACAACAAGATTGAGTTTGATATGAATAATATCAACGAAGGCTTTAAAAACCAGCGCGTGATGAAGCCGTTTGATTTTGTATTCGACAATATTGATAGCACATCTGAGGAGAAACCTTTTCTACCCATATTTCTTACCGAATCTGTATCTCGATACTACTACCGAAAAAACCCCAAAAGCTCTATGGAATTTATCGAGGCCACGAATGTAGCCGGAGTAAAAAATGAGAGTGTAAGCCAGTTTTTAGGAGACATGTACCAAAACACCAACGTTTATGAAAACTATGTGGATGCATTTGGTAAAAGCTTCGTGAGTCCTCTGTCCGATTTTGGGACGGTATCTTATAAATACTATCTTTTGGATAGTGCAATATTGGATGGTAAAAAATGCTTTCAAATCGCCTTCATACCTCGCAGGCGAAGCGAACTCGTTTTTGAAGGTGAGATATGGATACATGATACTACTTATGCGGTGAAGCAGATAGATGCCCACATTCTTGAATCTGCCAACATCAATTGGATCAATAGCTTTTCTGTACACCACGAATATGATCAGGTTGAAGATGAGGTTTGGATGCTTACCAAAGAAAATGTAGTGGTTGATTTCAACATCTCTGATAAAGCGGTCGGATTCTATGGTCGCAAAACCACTATCTATGATGATTTCAAGATCAACGAAGAAAAAGAAGATAATTTCTACAGCCGATTCAACAACCTTGTAGTCTCTGATAGTGCCAACTATCATACGGATGATTTTTGGCAGGACCAACGTCCAGAAAAACTCAGTGATAATGAATATAAGGTGTATGAAATGGTGGATACCATCCAAAACATCAAAGCCTTTAGAACTTATGTTGACATCATTACCTTGTTCATCAACGGACATTATGAGACTAAATATGTTGATCTTGGACCCTACTACACTGCGCTCAGCTTTAACCAAGTAGAGGGCGTAAGGCTAAGGATAGGTGGTAGAACCAATGCAAACTTTAGTGACAAACTTGAACTCAATGGATACATTGCCTATGGCACCAAAGACCAATGGTTTAAGTATAAAACTAGGGCACGATATTTCCTCTCGAAATCACCTCGCCAAATAGTGAGCTTCAGCGCTCAGAAAGACCTTGAACAGCTGGGCCAAAGTGCCAATGCTTGGAAAACAGACAATATCCTTTCATCCGTATTTCGGAGAGCCCCATTTCGATTCAATGCATTTGAGGAGTATAAAGGCGGCTATGAGATTGAATTCTTTCACGGATTGAGCTCCAAAGTTGAATTTGGCAGAAAGGATATGTGGTCGGTTGGTGATGTGCTTTTTCAAAGGGAAGCTTCAGACGGCACCATTAGGGATATCAACAGAATAAGCACAGCCGATCTCTCGGTTGGTGTGAGATTTGCTTTTCAAGAGCGCTTTATCGAAGGAAAGTTAGACCGAGTAAGCCTTGGAACAAAGTTTCCCATTGTTGAGTTAAATGCAAGGTTTGGAATCAAAGGATTCTTAGGTGGAGATTACGAATACCAGCGACTATCCTTAAGGGTAACGGACCGTTTCCCAATCAACCCCATTGGTCAAAGTGAAATTATTGTTGATGTAGGAAAAATTTGGGGGACCCTTCCATATCCGCTGTTGCAAATGTTTCCAGGCAACCAAACCTATTTCTATGATGATTATTCATACAACCTCATGAACTTTTATGAGTTCATAAGCGATCAGTGGGTATCCGTTTTCTACACGCATCACTTTAATGGTCTATTCTTCAATAAAGTGCCATTATTCGGAAAATTAAAATGGCGAGAAGTTGCCACACTGCGCAGTGCCATTGGCGGGCTCTCTGACAGACATAGAACTCAGCTGGAGTTTCCTGCTAATCTCTATGACTTAAATCGACCCTATTTTGAAGCTGGCGTGGGCGTTGAGAATATTTTAAAGATTTTTAGAGTTGATGCGCTCTGGAGATTGTCATATTTGAACAATCCAAATGTGGTGCCTTTTGGAGTGAGGCTAACCTTCCAAATTGAGTTTTAATATGATACTAAAAGCTGATGCCCTTGTAAAGAAATACCGAAGTAGAACGGTAGTAAAAGGTGTATCTGTGGATGTATCGCAAGGCGAGATTGTAGGTTTGCTCGGGCCCAACGGAGCTGGAAAAACCACCACCTTCTACATGATCGTTGGTTTGATCAAACCCAACAGCGGCAAGATCTATCTCGATGGTCGCGACATTACAGGTCTCCCGATGTACAAACGGGCACAACAAGGAGTGGGATACCTGCCTCAAGAAGCATCTGTGTTTAGAAAACTGAGTGTAGAAGACAACATTAAAGCCGTGCTCGAGATGCGCAAAGGCATGAGCAAATCTGACCAAAAAGCAAAACTAGAAGCGCTTTTGGATGAGTTTGGGCTACAACACGTGCGCACCAATAGAGGTGACTTATTGAGCGGAGGCGAACGCAGAAGAACCGAGATTGCTCGTGCACTTGCCTCCGATCCAAATTTCATCTTGTTGGATGAGCCATTCGCTGGGGTTGACCCGATTGCCGTTGAGGATATACAATTTATTGTGAGTACACTTAAGAGTAAAAACATCGGCATCCTCATCACCGATCACAATGTACAAGAGACACTCTCGATTACCGATAGAGCATACCTTCTTTTTGAAGGGAATATCTTAAAAGCGGGCTCTGCCGAAGACTTAGCGAACGACCCCGAAGTGAGGCGCGTTTATCTGGGTCAGAATTTTGAGTTGAAAAAGGTTAAACCTGTCAACAAAAAGGCTCAAGAAGAAAGCACAAACGAGTAGCTCTCCATAATCTGGTTGCAAAGAAGCTTTTTGCACGCCTCATCAACCTTGGCATTGGCAATAGATTCATTTTCAGCCTCCACTTCGAGCGTGATGTGCTTACCAATTCTCACATTAGTGATTTCATTCAACCCAAGATTACCCATGGAAGATGAAACTGCCTTCCCTTGTGGGTCAAGCAGATTGGCATGGGGCATGATATCGATTTCGGCCTTAAACTTCATACTATTCTATCTGTGAATTTGGTGCGCCAAAAATGGCATAAATCCATGAGAGCACGAAATACCCGATCATAAATATTGGGAGCACCAAATAGTCGATCAGCCCCCAATTAAACAAAGCGAGATCAATGTACGGCACCAAGAAAATGAAATAGCAAATCAATACCCAAATAAGTATGGAATAGCGCCATTTATTCACCGTCCAGCTAAGTCCTTTGAATTTTAAGGAAAGCATCGGTACACGAGTAACCATCGCTAAAGCCAAAAACACGGATAGCGCCTGATAAAACCAGCTTTGATTCATCATTTTTACAATGGAAACATCAGTAGCACTCCACCTTCGCTCATCTCTCAATACTTCGAGTAAAAAATCTGGAATAACATGATAAAAATTGAGGTGATAATTAAGCTCCAACACGAGTGGAATGCCCAATACTGCCAAGGTCATCGCAGGAGTTGGCAATCCAAGAAAATGAGGTGGATGCGACTGATCTAAGTTGAACACTCCCAATCGATAAACAGCCGCCATCGGCACGATCAAAGCAATAGAGGCATTTATCCACACATCCAAGGGCCACTGCGTTGAATCAACAAAATATGCGCCTTCACATATCACAATCATTTGAAATAGAATAAGCCCAGGCAGCGCTCCAAACGTAATGCCATCGGCCAGACTGTCGAGCTGCACGCCAAGTTCGCTTTGTACGCCTAACAATCGAGCAACAAAACCATCGAGAAAGTCGAGCAAAAGAGCGATACTAACGCAATAAACCGCACCAATCATGTTCTCATTTCCGATTAAAACAATACCAGCCACACCGCAAGCAGCATTGCACAGTGTGAGAAAGTTGGGAATGAAGCGAAGTATGGCTTTCATCATTTGGCGAATATATTGCGTTTAAACAGTAGTGTTTAGGGCAATTTTCATGGTAAAAAGCAGTTATGTCCGTTCCAAACCCGCAGCATAATTCCTTCGTACATTTGTTTGGCTTTGATTATGAGAAGTATTTCAATCATTTTTTCTGTTGTTTTTGTTGTTCTCAGCGTTTCTGTATTTGCTCAAACCCGCAAGTACAGCAATGAATTCCTGAGCATTGGTGTTGGTGCTCGAGCCTTGGGTATGAGCAAAGCGCAAGTGGCCTCTGTAAGTGATGTCACCTCAGCGTACTGGAATCCGGCTGGATTGACCAAGATCGATGATAATCTCCAAGTAGCTGCTCAACACGCAGAATACTTTGCGGGTATTGCCAAGTATGACTATGCTGGATTTGCAACCAAAATTGATGAAACCAGTGCCTTCGGAATCAGTGCCATTCGTTTTGGTGTGGATGATATACCCAATACTACTCAGCTGATTGACCAAAATGGCCAAGTAAACTATGACCGAATTACTACATTCTCTGCAGCCGATTATGGATTTCTGATCAGCTACGCCAAAAAGTTGGGTGCGAAAGGGTTAAGTATCGGTGGAAATGGAAAGGTCATTTACCGGCAAGTTGGGGATATGGCACGTGCTTGGGGCTTTGGCATTGACCTAGGGATGCAATATCAATTTGGCAAATGGAACTTTGGTGCGGTTGGCCGCGATGTGACTTCAACGTTTAATTCGTGGAGCTATTCGCTGGATAGCACTACGGTGGCGGTATTTGAGCAAACTGGCAATGCCATTCCTCAAAATGGATTAGAAATTACACTGCCTAAGTTGGCCGTAGGTATTGGAAGAAAATTCGTAATCAAGGATAAGGTGGGCATTATGCCTGAACTGAACGTGGATGTGACTACCGATGGTTTGCGAAATGTGCTCATCGCGGCAGAACCATTCAGTTTTGACCCGAATCTGGGGCTTGAGCTATCCTATCAATCCATTTTTTACATCCGTGGCGGTGTTGGAAACATTCAACGGATCAAAGCAGAGATTGGCGATTTCTATGAATACACGTTCCAACCCAATATTGGTGTTGGGGTAACCATTAAGGATGTGCTGAGTATTGACTATGCCTTGACCGATATCGGTGATCAAAGCGTTGCGCTATATTCCAATATTTTTAGCCTAAGGTTGGCATTAAATGGAAAAGGTTCGTGAAATCACTTTTACAACAACGACATCATAATTTAAAGTCCTATCCCAGTTCGATATGTGACTGCACAAGTTTTAAATAAACCTTAGCGAGCGTAAGCACATCTTTCTCGCAATAGGTCACGATTCGGTCGAGGTCGTCTTCTTCCCAAAATACGCGGCCCACATCGCTGCCATCGATATCATCTTTAGGCGATGGTATACCAAAACTATGCGCAAGCAACTTCAGCGATGTATAATTCTTAAAATCGCCAAACTTCCACATCTGCATCGTGTCTAAATGGCCAACTTCCCAGGGCTTTTTACCCATAATGTTCAAGATCTTAGGAATCTTCACGCCATTAATAATCATTCTCCGCGCGATGTAAGGGAAATCAAACTCTTTCCCATTATGCGCGCATAAGAGGTGATCAGGACTGTTGTAATGACTGTCAAGCAAGCCAGCAAACGATTCGAGCAATTGCTTTTCATCTTTTCCAGAAAATGACTTCACCCGTAAGTCAGCTTGGGCCACATTTTGATTTATAAACCCCACAGAAATACAAACGATCTTTCCAAATTCTGCGTAGATACCCGCGCGCTCGTATACGGAGTCCACACTATCCTCTTCTTCTTTCATTAGAAAGTTTGCCTTGAGTTCCCAGAGATCTTGATGTGTCTTTGGAGCTTCTTCAAACGCTGGATACTGCGAAACAGTCTCAATATCGAGAAAAAGAATCTTGCTTAAATCCATGGATTGTGATTTCGGTCAAAGTTATTTGATGAAATTTAATGGCGAATGCCATGACGATTGCACGTCCGTGTATCGCTTCGGCCCCTACCGACTCACGGTCGGGAGTTCAGCATGACACTGCGTACTGTTTTTCTAAAACACATCTCACCTCTGTGATTCACATAACGATTGATTCTTTGCACCTTCGCGCTTGAAATTGAAAAAAAATGGACAGAACAGAGCTTAGTAACATCGGTGAGTTTGGCTTAATCGATCTCCTTACCAAGGATCTTGAAATGAAACAAACATCCACCAAAATGGGTGTTGGAGATGATGCCGCAGTTATAGACCGAGGTCATTACTATGAACTGGTCACCACCGACATGTTGCTCGAAGGAATTCACTTTGACATGAGCTATACTCCACTCAAGCATCTAGGGTACAAGGCGGTGGCGGTGAACCTTAGCGATGTCTTTGCTATGAATGGCACTCCCACTCACATTACCGTTTCTATTGGCGTATCAAACCGCTTTTCGGCTGAGGCCGTATTGGAACTTTACCAGGGAATCAACCTTGCATGCGAGCGCTTTGGGGTAGATCTCATTGGAGGTGATACCACATCGAGTGTTTCTGGATTGACCATTTCGGTCACGGCTATCGGTAAAGTCGAAAAGGATAAAGTATGCTACAGAAGCGGAGCAAAAGAAAATGATTTGATATGCGTCAGTGGTGACCTTGGTGCAGCATATATTGGACTGCAAATACTGGAAAGAGAGAAAGAAGTTTGGAAGGAGAATCCGGACCTGCAGCCCGACCTTGATGGTTTCGACTATGTGCTTGAACGCATTTTAAAACCAGAACCCAGAGGTGATATAATTCAGAAACTGGCCGGATTAGAAATTGTGCCAACCAGTATGATTGATGTCTCTGACGGATTGAGCTCTGAGGTATTGCACCTCTGTAAGCACAGTAGTTGCGGTGCTCGAATCTTTGAGGAAAAAATTCCTATTGATGTGTTTACAGCTACTCAAGCTCAAGAATTTAAACTCGAACCAAGCGTATGCGCAATGAATGGTGGCGAGGATTATGAGCTGCTATTCACCGTTTCTCAAGCCGATTATGAAAAGGTAAAAGGAATTGAAGGAATAAGCATCATTGGCCACATTGCCGACAAGGCATCGGGTGCTGCCGTTGTTTATCCTCAGGGTGAGGAAATAGAAATCAAAGCACAAGGTTGGAAAAGCTTTAAATGAAAAACGGCAGCAACAGACGATGTGTGCTGGTGCCGAGGCCAAGTCCGAATACACCTTATCGGCTCTTGAGCCTACCAAAGCTTGGATAATCCCAATATTCAGTGAGGTGCCCGCTGTTTTGCGCTGATGAACATGATAAAGGGGTCAATCGGTGGAGCGCGCCATTATGCCTTTTACCCTGTTGCTGGCAATCCAGCCTTTAAATCGATCGAAAGTGCTCATTTCATGACCTGTTTAAACGCCTGTATCGTATCATCCAATGCTTCAATATAGCTTATATGACCAGCGCCTTTAATCAATACAAGGTTCACATTTTCTGATAACTCGCTCAGATAAATTGATTCTTCGAGCGGAATTCTAGGGTCATAATCACTTGCAATAATATCTACTGGGTATGGAGCGAATTTTAAGATTATCTCTCGATTTGGCCTATCGCGCATTCCTGTGAGTGCAGCAATCACCCCTTGACGTGAGGTTTTCAGTGCTTCTGACTTGAGCTCGTTAATCTGCTCACGAAAAATGGCTCTATTCTTTGGTCGGAAGAGCATCGGAATAGAACTCCGGATGAACGATTGATGGTTGGTTTTGATCAGCTTCATTGCCCTCGTACGATCCGCCTTTTTTTCAGGAGTATCATCTTTTGCCGTGCTTTGATAAAGCACCAGTTTTCGCACTTGATCGGGAAACAAATCCGCAAAAGCCAGCGCCACATAACCTCCCATAGAGTGACCAATAAGCTTAACCCTGCGAATACCTAATGCGTGTACGATGGATTGAACACATTCCGCCATTTCGTCCATTTGATGCACGTATCCAATGTTTTCGCTCATCCCATGACCTGGCAAATCCATAGCGATGACTTTGTGGCTTTTAGCAAACTCAGGTATGAGGTCTTTCCACATCCATACGCTCTCTAGAAAACCATGAATCAACACAACGCATGGACCATTGCCATGCACTTCATAATGGATATCAACTCCTTTGAAAGAGTGCTTAGCCATTCATCAAATCCTCAATTTCTTCGGCTTCGATTGGAATAGACTCCATCAGGTTTATGTGTCCATCGTCTGTGATGATGTAATCATCTTCCAATCGTATTCCAAGGTTCTCCTCCAGAATGTAAATACCCGGCTCCACTGTGAAGGCCGAACCAGATGGAATTGGTGCATTCCACGGACCGTAGTCATGCGTATCTAACCCAATGTAATGCGATGTTCCGTGCATGAAGTATTTCTTATACGCAGGCCAGTTTGGGTCTTGGTTTTTAATATCATCCATGGTGATCAGCTTCAAATCAACCAACTCCTTTTCCATCAGGTGACCCACCTCTACATGGTATTCCTTGAGTGTTTTACCAGGTCGCAATAACTTAATTGCTCCATTCTTCACGCGGAGCACTGCATTGTACACGGCTTTTTGCCTCTCGGTGAATTTTCCACTCACGGGGACACAGCGCGTTAAATCCGATGCATAGTTGGCGTACTCGGCACCAAAATCCATCAAAATGACATCACCTGCTTTACACTCTTGGTTGTTTTCAATGTAATGCAATACACAAGCATTTCGGCCAGAACCTATAATGGGCGTGTATGCAAATCCTTGCGATCGATTGCGGACAAACTCATGCCAGAGCTCAGCCTCAATTTCATATTCCATCACTCCGGGTTTGATAAAGCCAAGAATCCTTCGCACTCCTTTTTCCGTGATAGAACAAGCGTGGCGCATTAGCTCAATTTCTATATCATGCTTTACTGCTCGGAGCTCATGTAGAATTGGGTTGCTCCTCAAATACTCATGACCTCTGTACTTTTCTTGACACCAATTAATCCACCGATCTTCTCTAGTTTGTGCTTCCGTATTGGCACGCCAGTGTTCGTTGGTGTTGATATATACGGCTTGCGCCTCACTCATCAATTGGTTAAAAATTGACTCAAACTGATCTAACCAATACACCGTTTTTATCCCCGAAGTTGCGTATGCGGCTTCCTTGGTTAGTTTTTCACCTTCCCAGATGGCTATGTGCTCGTTGGTTTCTTTTAGGAAGAGGATTTCGCGGTGCTTTTCATCATGACAATCAGGGAAAAGAACCAAAATGCTTTCCTCTTGATCTACTCCGCTCAACCATAAAATATCCGTATGCTGTTTAAACGGGCGTGTGCTATCTGCACTTGTAGTAATGATGTCGTTTGAGTTAAATACTGCCAAAGATCCTGTCCTTAAACATTGACAAAATGCTTTCCGATTATATTCAAAAAGAGACTTATCTAGAGAATAATACTTCATGCCTTGTTTTTCTTGCAAAAGAAGTAGATTCTTTAATTCCGTCAATTTTTGCGTTGTCGAGCATAACTTTGAACATTCATGTATGACCGCATTCACTTCATATCTTATTGGCCACGATTTAGCGGAATCACCCAGTCAAGTGTAATTCCAACAATTGCTTACTTGATCAAGCAGGGAATAGCGAATCATATTTTTCTTTATACCAGGGAAATCGACATTTCGAAAAATCAAAAACACGAAATGTTAAAAGTAAGTTGGTGTCCT
>Ga0222718_10002386_pt1 | contig 16938 bp, 31 predicted proteins | sample C33_27DmetaG_FD_165045 | JGI IMG/M metagenome (GOLD analysis project Ga0222718, IMG submission 165045) | Estuarine water microbial communities from San Francisco Bay, California, United States - C33_27D | ecosystem: Environmental > Aquatic > Marine > Unclassified | place: USA: California... | reverse complement strand
ATAACTGGTTAAATAATTCTGTCGGGGCTATTATGTTTTTTAATAGGCGATCAGCTACATTGCAGTTGCTATCTACGGCAAACTTTATGAATACAGGTGATAATAATCCATTAAAAGCCGGATTGGCTTTTGCTAATCAACCGCAATATTGGAAAGACTGGGCAATGATATTTAATTCACCTAAACTTAAAGAAAGACGTGGTGGATTAAAATCAGATGTACAAGAGGCTGAAATTGCAGCAGCCGCAAAAGGAGCAAAGAACAAACCATTAGCAATAATTAGTTATTTACTTAAAATAGGTTTTACACCTACACAAATTGCGGATAGTGTTGCAATTGCGTCAGGAGGTGCTGCATTTTATCGCAATAGAGTAAATACATATAAAAAACAAGGCTTTGAGCAGGCCGAAGCAGAAGCAAAAGCGTTTGAAGATTTTAGCGAAATTTCTGATGAAACACAGCAATCAGGTGACCCAATGCTTATATCTAAACAACAAGCAAGTTTAATGGGTAGGGTTATATTAGCATTCCAAAATACACCAATGCAGATTACTCGCTTCCAAAAACGCGACTTCCAAGATCTTATTAATAGAAGGCGTATTGAAGGTAAGTCACAATTTCAAAGTGATGCAACATATTTAAGCCGCATTGCTTATTATACAGCAGTACAAAATCTTATATTTTCAACATTACAAAACGGGTTGTTTACGTTATTGCCTGGATTTGACGATGAAGATGAAGAAGGTTTATCTGAAAAAGAAATTGAAAAGCTACAAAAGAAAGATGAGCAAAAAGTACAGAATGTATTAAATAGTATGCTTGATACCACCCTTAGAGGTTCGGGTCTTTACGGGGCTATAGCGTCTACAATTAAAAATGTAATTATAGAATACATGCGCCAGCAAGAAAAAGATCCTTTTTCAAAAGACAATACAAGAGTATTATTACAGGCAATTAATCTTTCGCCACCACTTGGATCTAAAGCACGTAAAATTTATAATGGCTTAGAAACAATGGACTACGAAAAAGATGTTATAGCAGAAAGAGGGTTTGGTGTTAAAATAGACGGTAAGTTTCAACTTAGCCCATCTTACCAAGTGCTGGGCAACCTTACTTCGGCGGCAACAAATTTACCTCTTGACCGAGTGGTATCTGAATTAGATGTAGTTGCTGAAGCATTAGACTCTAGAAATACTGAAATGCAAAGATTAGCGCTTGCATTGGGTTGGAAAAACTGGGAAGTAGGCGCTGAAATTGAGGAGCACGAAGCTATTAAAACAACAGCTAAAGCGACCAGAAAAGCTGAAGGTATTCAAAAGCGTAAAGAGCAAGCTGCTACAAAACGCAAAATAGAACAAAAAGCTAATCAAAGCTTTACGCCAGAAGAAAGAGGCGAATATCTTAAATGGAAAAGAAATAATAAAGGTAAACGCCTTTATGATTACCTAAAAGAAACAAATCAATTATGAAATCAAACTCACCATTTCAAAAAAAAGATGCTTGTTACCGAAAAGTAAAAGCAAGATATAAAGTATTTCCATCTGCATACGCAAGCGGAGCAATAGCTAAATGCCGAAAAGTTGGTGCAAAAAACTGGGGCAATAAAAGTAAAAAGTAATGGCCGTACGTAAGACTAAAAAAGGGGCAAGCCTTAAACGTTGGTTTAAAGAAGAATGGATTGATGTCCGTACCGGTAAGCCTTGTGGTAGAAGTAAAGGCGAAAAGCGTGGCGTACCTTATTGTAGACCAAAAAAACGAGTGTCAAGTAAAACACCAAAAACCGCATCGGAAATGTCTGCTAAAGAAAAAGCCTCAAAAATACGCGAAAAGAAAAGACTCGGTCAACCAAAAGGTAAACCTCGTCGTGTTAAACCTGTAAAAAGAAAAAAATAATGGCTCAAGAAATAAGCGAAGGAACAAAAGTAACGCTTGATTTAAAAACTATTGGTATGGTAGTTGCTGGTGCAATATCGCTAGCGGCTATGTATTTTGCATTAAAATCTGAAATAGAATTAGCTAAGGAACTTCCAAAACCGACTATTAGCAGAACAGAGTATGATCTTAAAGATCAGCTTATTCGTGAAACCATAATGAATACACAATCTAAAGTAGAAGAAAATAGTGCTAAGCTTGATAAGATTGATGAAAAACTATATGAGATAATTGAAAACAACTAAAAATGAAAACTTTAATCACTTTAATATTATTATTAATTTCTTTTTTATCTTACTCTCAAGAATATACTATTGTACAAATAAATGCTTATTGGAACGAGCGCAACAAGGTGGAATTACCTTTTAAAGTAGAAGGTGCTAGAGTTATTTATGCGTATTTAAAAGAACAGCCAGAAAGTTTACAAAAACAAGTTAAGGTAGTGCCTTTGGTGGTTTTGTATAAAGATAACAAGCCATTGCGTCAATGGGCAGCCGATTTATCATTTAAATTAAATTTAACTAAAGAAGAAATAGCAAATGCAATTAGAAAAGATAAGCAAACATATCAGCGCGCGAGAAGCAATTGAATCGTATACAGCTAAAAGAAAAGGTATAGACAATATGCCAAACGATTACCAAATAACTAATATGGTAGGTGTAGCCGAAAATGTATTTGAACCGTTACGCGAATGGGTTGATGGCCCTATAAAAATTAATTCATTTTTTAGAAGTATTGAACTTAACAAAGCAATAGGTGGAAGTTCAAAGTCGCAGCATTGTCAAGGTAGAGCAATTGATATTGACGACGTGTATGGTTATAAAACAAACGCTGAAATGTTTAACTACATTAAAAACAATTTAGATTTTGATCAGCTTATATGGGAATTTGGAACAAATGATAACCCTGATTGGGTGCATGTTAGTTATGTATCTACTGATGAAAATCGACGAAGGTGTTTAAAAGCTACAAAAGATAAAGGTAAAGCTGTGTATAGCATAATATAACAGGAAGTAAAAAATGAGCACCATACTCAAAGATCCTGTAAAAAAGAAGGGCCCTCAATTACGAAGGCCCTTTTTTATTTATCCGTCACAACTCAAACAATCTGGGTCCATTGCTTTTGCAGCAATATCACCTCTAAGTACCGATTCTGTACGCATATAATATAAAGTCTTAACACCTTTTTTCCACGCATCTAAATGAACTTGATTAATCCACTTAGGCGATGCTTCAGAAGGAAACGCTAGGTTAAGTGACACAGATTGATCCACATACTGCTGCCTGATGCCAGCTTGATTAACCAGCTCTAATTGGTTTATTTCTTTAAAGGTTTTAAATACATCTTTGACTGTATCAAAGCCCGTTAAATCGAGCGATTCTTGCTCTGAAATACGTGTAAGCTTTTTATTTACATATCCCCAATCATCTAGCTCAGGTATATCTTGTACGCTGCCGCCATCAGCCATTATTTTATCCCACGTTTCATTAGTGTTAATACCTGCTTTGCGAAGCACTTTGGTTAGCTCTTTGTTTTTCCTAATGAACGTACCCTTCGCGCTTTGTTCAGTGAAAACATTAGCGGCCCAAGGCTCAATGCCAGGACTAACATTACCGGCAAGCTTACTGTTAGACACAGTAGGAGCAATAGCCCTAAGATGAGTGTTGCGAAAACCAGTGCCACGGCACCAAAGAGGTTCGCCGTAAACTTCAGCAAGAGCTCTAGATGCTCGTTCACTTTCAATTTTAATTTGCGAAAATATTCTTCGCGTTTCAAACTGTGCTTGTAATCCTTCAAATGGAACGCCATTTTGCTGGAGGTATGTGTGCCAGCCCAATACGCCAAGGCCAAGCGCTCTGCCTTTTTCTGCCGATCTGACCGAGTTTTCAAACCCTTTAAGACCTTTTGCTTTTTGGATAAATTCTTCGAGTACGCCGTCAAGGAACCATACAGCATCGTAGATAAGGTTCGTATTTTTCCATTCTTCATATTTAGTTAAATTTACTGATGACAAACAACAAACAAAGCTATGTGATTCATCTGTATGCAATGTAATTTCACTGCAGATATTTGTCATATGCACTTTTAAAGCATTGTCTTTGTATGCTTTTGGATTAGCTTTGTTAGTGTTTCCTTTAAACATAACGTACGGTTCTCCAGTTGCTTTTCGCTTTCTAAGAAGTTTACTCCATCGAGCTCTAGCGTCTGCATCTCCTTGTTCAAGACGTCGCATAAACTTATCGCCAACAACTGCGCATTGATGTAAGTTAAGCGATTGTCTGTTAACGTCTCCTTTAGGTTCTCGTATTTCAAGCCACTCTTCAAAATCGTCGTGTTCAATGTTGATATTGACGCTTGCAGCTCCACGTCTAACTGATCCTTGATTTGTTGCAAGGATTGTTGAATCGTAGATCTTGCAGAAGGGTACGACTCCATCTGATGTTCCATTACCTGTAATTTTATCTCCGGCAGGACGTATCATATTAATTCCGATACCAACTCCCCCGCCGTGTTTAGCCAGTAACATCATTTCTAAATTCTTACCACCAATCTCCGCAATGCTATCACCTACATCAATGCCAAAGCAAGAAATAGGCAAGCCACGATCAGTCCCTGTATTAGAAAGTACAGGGCTAGCAAGATTAAGCCAACCTTTCCAAATGTAATTAAAAAACGTTTCACTCAGTTCTGGTTTGTACAATCTTTTTGCAACTGTTGTTGCGACTCGTTGGTATGCGTCACGGGGAGATTCCCATGGCAATAAATATCCCCCGGATATAGTCTTCTTGTATACTTCTGTGTCTCCCCAACTTGGGTAATCGACACCTTTTTTCCATTCATTATTCCACATTATTTGTATCTGTATTGTTTGTTATTGTCCAACTTGGTTGTTCGTAAGGCTTATAAGTCCAATCACCATAAGGCCTAACGGTCCAATCAAAATAAGGTGCACATACTGGATTGCTTACTTTAATAGCATCTAAAAGTAAGTGCGTTTCACCTCTTGTTATATGATCTTTTTTGTATAATTCTAAAATTAAATCTCTTGCTGTTTTCATTATTTAAAAAATAATAACGCGTATGCTACCATCACGTTTAAATTAACTAATACTAAATTCCATTGCTTTGCAACCCAAACTTGTGGTGTACAAAACAAACCCGCTAAAAAATATATTACTACGCCTGGTGTTTCAGGAAGTAAATGGGGAGCGGTTATAAAAAAACCAGTCCCCATATACCCTAATCTATTTGCTATCCGTTCCGCAGGAGAGAGCTTCCTCTCCTTCACTAGGCTCTTCAGCCACTTTCTTTTTAAGCTTTTCGATTGCTTCTTCATAGTTAGGCATTTCTTTTATTGTTTGATGTACACCTAGTGCAATTGTTTTAGTATTCTGAACTTCATTAATAAGTTCTTGTAATACTCTTGTCATAGCAGCCATGCGTTTTTCTAACGCATCTGTTCTACTCTGTTTCTGTCCTTTCATCTAATTTTTTTTTTAATTTTGGTAACGGCCTTATGGGTTTTGACTTTTCATATAATTGTTCTGTTAATTCTTGTTCACTAATTAGTTTACCAAATGTCCTCGAAGTCTTCACCCTCGTTAGCTTTCGAATAATCCGTCGGCCGAACCGCGAAAAAATCAGTATGAGTGTGCCCCCCGGTAAGATGATAGAACCAATCAAGATTACCTGCTGCAACCTTGTCATACGTGAAGTGCGTGCCAAGGTCAGTGTAGCCAAGTTCAACCAGTTTTTCATTTGCTCTCTTTTTTATAAAGTGTTTTAAATCATTTGACTTAATGCCTTCAATGTCGCCCATCTCAAACATTTTATCTATATAATTAGATTCTAGTTTTACCATTGTTTCAGCAGCGGAAATAATATCTTTCTTACATAAATGTAGTAATTGATTGTTCTCAGCGCACATATCGCGAAATAACTTACAACCCATTTTACTATGAAGTGACTCGTCGCGAACACTCCATTTCATTTGCTGTCCAATGCCTTTAAGAAGATTCCTTAATTGGAAACTATAAAGCACTGCAAAAGCAGAATATAGACTAACACCTTCAGCGAACGCACTAAATACAGCTAAACTTTTACCAATTTTAACTTGATCGCTTCCTTTGTAACTAACTAAGTTTTCAAACCTTTCCGCTGTAGCAGGCTCGTGTAAAAATGCTTCAAAGTTATCAAGCCCGAGGGTTTCATTTAGGTAGCTGTAGGCAACTGCATGAATTGTTTCTTGCGATCCAAACATCATTGCCATTTGTTGTATTTCGTGTTTTGGAAACCAGCCCACAACCTTCTGTGTCCAGTAGTCTGATACTGCGCACTCTGTCTGAGCAAAACCTAGTAATATATTACCTACTAAGTTCTTCTCTTCTGGTGTTAACTTTTCTTTCCAATCTTTAACGTCGCTTTGCATTTGTATTTCGGTATGTAACCAAAATGCTTGCGCTTGTTTTAACCAGCCTTCTGTGTAGTACTCAGGGTATTCAAACGGTTTATACGCTATGCGCTCATCAAATAATCCCATTAGTTTTCTATTTCAATTGCAAGATCAATAAATGGTAAATATATCACATGTTGATTATGTGTATCACCGTGATATGATCTCATACCTATTACGATTCCTGGATAAAATCCAAGGCTTATACTCCATTCTTTAGCGGCCTTGCCCTTTGTATTTTTTGACATAATTTTTACTTTGTTTATTGTTACTGGTTCTTTTTTTAGAGTGAACGCCTGGTCTTGATACTTTAGGACGTTCAAAGTGAGTTGATAATGTTATTTTAGCCATAGCATTTTATATTAAGTTTGTTGTGTAGCTCAACTAATTCTCTGTAGATAAGTTTACCACGAGAATCTAACGTCCATCTAATCCATTTATCTATCTGACGCTCGGCATACTTTTGTCTCGCTATTTGTTTCGCGAGTTGAGGATTAACTCGATTGTTCTGTCGCATTCTGCTTGATTTTGTGGTTTATACAACGTATAGTTAGGAAACTGCTGTGACACTAGCAACTTAAATAGCTTCCAACGTATTGGAAAAGATTCGTTTGCTCTGCCTTTAGTTTCAATGATAAAGTCTTCGCCAATAAAATCTGGTGTATACTTAATTGGTAGTATACGCTTAGATCCTCTGTTTTGATAATCACCTTTACCATTAGCTTGCCGTTCATATGCTTCGTTTTCAAAATGAAAACCATTTATAAGAACAAAAGTTTCACCTTCATACTTAGCCTTAATCTTAGCTTTTTTCAAAGCCATATACATATAACGCTCAAGCCCTGAAGCAAAGTTGATACCATCATATGTTATCTTCTTCGCTTGTACAGGACCGCGTTTCTTTCTTTTAAATTGTTTTCTTCGCATCTCTAATATAACAATCTTCAACTTCTTCACGAAGAACCATTCGAGCTTTTTCTAAATAGTTAACAGCATCCATCAATTCTTCTTGCAAATGTTGCAACCATCTATCTAAAGGTTGATCGTCTTCTGCAAGTGTAACACCATACTTTTCGTAGCCGACATCTGAGCGGCTTTGTATCTTATCAATTACTTGTTTAATTATCTGGTCTCTCATACTGTGTCTTTTACAAATGTTCCGTTTACCATAGCTCCAGTTCGATTGCTGATTTCGCCATAGGCAGCATCAATGCAATGCTCAATATTGACACCAGCCAAAGTGGCAAGATTGGTAAGTACCACAACGGCATCACCAATAGCGTCAACAATATCCGCTTGATTGTTTTTAAGAATTGCTTCTGCAAGTTCTCCGGTTTCTTCTTGAAGTTTAACATATTGTGTTTTTATATCGCCTTTGTCTGTAATACCACGCTCTTTAGCCCAAGAACGAATTAAATCAAATGTATTGTTGCTAAGCGCAGGCTCCTCTATAAAGGCAGCATGATAAGCTTTATTATATATATAACAGCGATTGTCGTTGTACATAGAAGCTTTCGCATTAGCTACTATCCAAGGTATTGTTTCAGATGATATTTCAAATTTACCTAGCCAAGTTTGCCAGGTTATACCTATGTTGTCCATTAGTGCACCTTTTAGTTTATTTACAGGCACTGGAAACGTTGTTGTTTGGTCTGTCGGGTTTATTTTCATTGGTTTAATTATATATTTATATTTCTGTCTGTCGACCCTATAGCCGTAAGACTTTTGAAGTTCTATTTCGCGGTCAGATATATAATCTATATCCTCACTTTGATCAAGAACTTCGTATTCAGAAGGCTTATAGCCCTGTTGTTTAGTAACGCGTATAAATAAATTACGCGTCACGCCTATCTTCTTACCTGGAATATGATACAAATAAAACATAACTTATATCGCTACAGGTGCTGGTATATGAGGACCATGTTCATAACCAATTAGTTGTGCTCCTTTTTCAGTACAAAATCTATATGCAGGCATTGCATAAGTTCTTTCGTCTAAATATTTATTTACCGCATCGATTTGGTTTGTGTACACGTGAGCATCAATTATATTAACCGCTAACTTATCTACTATAAGGCCAGTTTTGCTTGCAACATAATTTAATACCAGTGTAAACAAAGCTACATCATATGGCACACCTAAGTACATATCCCCAGATCTTTGTACAACAAACATATTAAGCCTGTCGTTTTCTACAAAAAATTGAAAATATAAATAACAAGGTGGCAATGCCATTTTATCTTGCTCAGCAGGATTCCACAGCGATATAACGTGGCGGCGGCTATCTGGCTCGCTGCATAGGTTCCATATAAGCTTCTCTAACTGATCAACGCCTTGACTGTTGAAGTTTCTAAGCTGATGCCCGTAAACAGGCCCTAAATCGCCGTTTTCATCTGCCCAAGCATCCCATATTTTTACACCTGCTTTTTGAAATCTTTCAATGTTTGTTTCACCATTTAAAAACCATCGCATCTCGGTGTTAAATACTTTAGAGAACATCTTGCGCCCTGTAAGTACCGGAAAGCGATTACTTACATCGAACTCCATACTTTTGTTAAATACAGAATAACAACCAACACCTGTTCGGTCTTCTCTATAAACAGATTCATTACTTAAACAATCTAAAAGTATATTTTTATATTGATCTTCGTAATTAGCTGTACTTTTCAAAATAGAATACATATAATTCAAATATTTTAGGCCATATCTGGTAATCATCATATTGATACGGACTACGTTTAACTTTATTTTTTGCTACAACATCGATCCACCATTTACGTGGTTCACTATTTAAAACAGCAAACGGCGATATTTTTATATCGTTACGTATACACCAAAGATAAGCATTATTTTCTAAATCACTACGCTGGTAGTGCAACATTGGCTTAAAAAATCTATTATTTTTTTTTAAACCGCTTCCCATGGCAATGGATCATCATTAATAGCTATCTGTTCGTGCGGAATAAAACAACCAGATCTAGGCTCCCATTTAAAATGAGCTTCAGCACCATTTTCGCCAAGGTTTTGAAACTTTACTTTCAATACTTTAGCTTTAACAGTTTTAGCTTCATAGTTTCTATGAACTAATATACCGTGATAACTTGCATCATACCATTCACCTCCACCTTTAATGTTGTACATAGTTGGTTCTTCTATTTGACCGTCTGAGCCTTTATACATTTTAGTTGGGTGCGCTACAATAAATACTAATACATCATACTTTTTAGCAAAGATTTCAATCTTAGTAAGATACTCCATTGTGTAACGGTTAACGTCTTCTGTTTTACAATCTACGTCTCTAACCTTATTGAATGGATCTATAACAAGGCATTTAATACCTTTACGCTTAACTAGCTCGGCACCTTTTCGGAGCACTGACTCTAGCGTATAACGTTCCATATCTATAAAAAAGAAATTGTCATTCACATGCTCAGCTACCTGGTTCCATCTATCTGTACCAATATCTGCTTTACGCGGCATATCTTGCCACACTTTACGCATTAGTTTATGTGCGTGGAGATAAGTCGGAGCATTTTCAGGCGAAGCGAAAGCTGTTTTCCATCCATAGTTCGCATTATAGCCGACACACATTTGATCGACAAAGTCTGATTTCCCAGAACTCGGTATTCCAGTGACAGTAATAAATTGACCAGTGTAAGTTGAAAATATGTCATCGAAATTTGATAAACCAATTTGAAACCCGGGTTTGAAACCATTCGTAACAAAGTCGGTAACCTCGCCTTCAATATCTTTGAACGTTGTGACATTTTCAAGCGGGACAGGTCGTGCTTTGGCAATACGCTTTGCCAGTTCTTCTTTTCCATATTCTAATAAATATTCATTTGCATCTTTGCAACCATTAAAATCAGCAAGGAAACAAACTTCAGCACCAAGTCTTCTTACGAGTTCTTGTTGCAATGCTTGTCCTGCCTCATCTGCATCTACTGCTATGATTATCTTTTCTTTATCATCAAAGTAATCAATACAGCTATCTAAATAATCTAAGTTATTACTATTAAGTGTAGCACCATTTGGAACTGATATTACATTTTCAATACCCGCTTCATATAATGAAAGGGCATCCATCTCGCCTTCTACAATCACACAGTACTCATATCCTACGATACTGTTTATATTATAGAAAACCTTTTCGGCACCCTTATATAACTTAAAATTCTTACGACCATCTCTGTACTTAACATTAATAAGTTGGTCGCCCATATAATAATTAAATTGTATGGTATTCTCGGTCTTACCGGTTTGTGGCATATACTCAGAGCCCTCGGTTACTTTGAGAGCTCTAAGTGTCTGCTTTGAAATGCCGCGCGTTTCAAACCATTTCTCTACAGCGGTACTAACATCGTGTATAGCATCAGGCGTTTCCGGTCTGATATATACTTTTTCGCTAGCACCTTTGCGCTGATAAGTATGTAGTTGAAATGAGCGATCACAATTGTGGCAAGTTCCGAGACCCCGTTCCCAATCATAAGACGCACACTTTGCTTTCTTATTTTCAGGTTTCCTATCTTCAGAGCACAAAGGACAAGTCCCCTGTGATGCTCCTACTTTTAGGTCGTATTGATTAAACTGGTCAATCAAATATCCATTGATCTCCGAATTGTTTACTTGCATTTAATTTAATTTAATTTACCATTCTTCATTATCTCTACATTCAGGACATATATCGCAAAAGTCATATTCCTCCTGCGATATTTCCTGATTACAAAATTCACACGTTGGCATTAGAACGGCAAATCTTCTTCTACTTGTTGCGGTGCCGCAGGCGCTGCCATAGCTGGTGCTCCATCTCTGGGTGCTGCTGCTACGTTATCACCATTAGTCCATACAACCTGTACATTACCAAGGTATACTTTATTTGTTTTAGCCTCACGTTCTTCTTTAGATTGTGAAACAATAACAGGTCCTTGGTTTCCAAACTGATCAACTTCGTCGTTCAGTGTTATAGTCACGGGTAAGTATTTACCCTTTTTACCATCGATAATTTTATCTTTTGGTATTTTGGTTAAATCAATGCTTGTTTTAATTATTGAAGCCATATGTATTTAAGTTGTTGAAGGTTCGACGTAAAGAATCAAGAGATACACCTGTACTTCTACGCAGGTTATCAATCGCTTTCACGTGGTTGTGGTTATTATAAAAATTACTCTCGCTGGTTTTAATTCCAGTTACATTGCACACTTTCATTTTTCTTCGTGCCATAATATTTGGTTTTAAAGGGTTTTATTAATAAAATAATTAGTAGGATCGAAATCCTCATTGTTGTAAAATAGATCGTATGCAGCACTTGCATCTTCTACCTTGCGTTTACCAGATTCGTAAAAATCCGGCGAACAGTCAAAGATACCAATAATATGCGAAAGTTTATCTATTGCAATGAATAAAAATTCGTAACCAAATAGCTTACTATAAATATAAGCTTGGCTGTCGTAGTTCCACTTGCGTGCACTTGAACGAAAACCATTTACGTTACTTGTTGTTTTCAAATCAATAATAAGCTTCTCATCGTGATTAACAATATCAGCTTTACCTTTCCACATATTATTTGCCAGTTCAATTATTCCCGGCACTTCATACTCTACATTATCACCTTGAATTAAACTCCTTGCAGTATCGTTAGCCAAAAGTATTTCTCGCATCTTCTGTACATTATCAACTTCTTGTTGAAGCATGCACATCTCTCCGCCAGATAACTCTTTATACTTTTTCGTATTCCTTGTACTAGCCTCAATAATTTTAAAGCGTTCTAATTTATCCGGTTCAAGTATAGCTGTGTGAAAGTAACTACCAATAATTAAATTAGGTGATGCTTTCGTTGGCTGCCCATATTGCAAGGGGTCATTCAGTAATGTTCCTATATCAGAATTACTTAGATACTGTCTACCGAAATCACCGTAGTAATGTTCGTCGTTTCTAAGCTTTTCTAGAATTTCAGGCTTGTTCATACTTTTTAAGTTCTGCTTTAGCGGCTACAGTTACTTTGTACTTTGCATTGATTGCAGTGATTGATCCGCCAGATTTAATATAATCGATTGCTTTGGTAAAAGCATCGGTGCCAGGTTTTAACTCCGGCTTATCCTTCTTTTGGTCACGGCCACCAGTGTTAGTAGCATCAGCATCCGCCGTGTCGTCAATAAGCAACAGGTTACCCAGTGCATATTTCTTACCATAACTGGAAGAAGATCCAAACTGTTGAGGTACTTGCATACCTTTTTGATTTAGATCAACACCTACAATAGCGTGGGCTTTGATGGATGAACCACCTTCAGCATCGTGTATTGTAGCAGTAGACTTAATAACAGGAATTGCTTCATCTTTAAAGAAAGATGATCTCATTTTTTCACTTACTGTAAAGTATACATTATACTTTTCATTAAATGGTTTTAAGCCTTCAAGTATGTCTTCAGCAGATCGGAAGTTGTACTTTCCGAATGAATTAAAGCGACTCTTTTTTGCTTTAAATTCTTGTTGAATTTTACTTAATTTCTCGTGAATTGTCATATATATATTATTACGTATTTATTACTTAAACTACAGATAATCAATAACTTGGTTCGGTGGAACGTTATCAATTAACTTTTCTATTGCTGCTTTTTTAATCTCAGATACACGTACATAATTACTTACTCCGTCTATATTTAATTTAGCAGCAATCTCCTTTGCTGGGTGTTTGTCACAGTCTAAGCCATAAGATAATCTTATTACTTCATACTCTTTATCACTTAAATGCTCATTCATAAGGCCGAGTAAATAAGCATTCAGCAAAGCTATGTTATAAGGTTCGGAGTTATCCGGCACTTGAAACATAGGGCTTTCGTTTTCACTTTCAAAGTTCTCATCTATTGATGCAAATATTTGGTTAAAAAAGGTTTCAACAATTTTTTTGTCTTTACCATAATTTTTGCGTATCTCATTTAGTTTATATTCTGGTATACGCATATCGCCTCTATTTATATCTATAGCTCTTCTAATAGCGCCTCGTATTCTTTTAGCTAAGAACGATTTGAGTGTTTTTTCAGGGTCATCAGACTCTTTAACTGTTTCCCAAACAATTCTGTCACATGCTACAATAACCCCAATTGCACCCTCTTGTATAAAATCATTTATAGTAAGCACACCGGACGCTTGTTGCATTGTAGAAAACTTGCGCGCTATATTTTCTACCAGTGGTAAAAAAACCGCTTGTAGTTCTTCTCTAGTATAATCCCAAAAGTCTTTACTAGGTATTTTTTTTAATACTACATCCAGATCATTTTTGTACCGGATATAATTTTGCACATTATACTTCTTCATTTAAAAGCTCCTTCTCTTTAGTTAACTCGTGTGTCATATTCCTGTATACTGTACGGGTTGAAACGCCGAGTGTTTGTGCTATTGCTGCGATAGTAATTTTTTTATCATCATCATGCAGCAGTAACATTGTTTCATATATATCCTCTGGAGCAGCTTTGCTACCCCTGCCTATAAGCTTTCCTACTATAGATAATTTTTCACTTTTTGTCAACCCTGTATTATCTTTAAAAATAACTTTTCTTAGTTTATTTTTAGGCGGTTGATCCAAATCCATCATACTGATTTCATATATCATCTTGTTGAGTAGTAACTCTGGCATGGTAAAGGTAGTAAAACCATTTGACTTATCCGATAAAAAATAAGATAATTCTTCAAATTTATCTGGATTGAGCTGTGGGTTTAAGTACCAAAGTACAAGCAAATGCCACTTTAACGATTTATATGTTGTTATTTGTGCTTTACTTCTAAACAATGTATAGCATTCATACGTCCCGTGCTCATAGAAATAACCCCACTCATAAACTTCTGTGGGTTTATCACTGATCGGATCACGTCGATAGACTATATTATTATTATTTAAGTAAAACATTTTACGTGACATTAGCCTGTTACTTTATATACTTAATTAGCTAGCGTCACACTTTTGCAACACTAATTTTAATTTTCTGTTTATACCATTTATTATTTGCTATTGCAAATTTATACTTTTTCTGTGAATGGTCGTACAATTTTTTGCTCATTTTTATTTGCTATCTTATACTTATCTCCTTCGTAGTAGTTCCAGTACGCTGCTATGCTATCATTTTCAACCTTATATTCATCTGGCATACACTGTGGAGGTTCTGTAAAGAAACCGTCTATCATACCATTAGGAGGAACGTGTAGGGGTATTTTACATTTAGTAATAGTTAAATGTTCTTTGCCATACCGTTTTGTATATTCTCTACCTAGCGCCATCATATAATTATATACCCACATATATTGACTTTTATTACTTCTAGTCCATATTGTTGATGGGTGATTGTAATGTGCTTTTTTATAAGGTACAAAAGTTTTGTAATCAAAAACTTCAGCCCAATGATGATGCGCTGTACAAAGCATTTGCGCGGCTTCTAAGACCATCTTAACCTTATGCTTATCATAATGATAGCTAGCAGCTGTTACAGGGTCTCTATCGAGATAAAATAAATTCATTACAGTTCTTGATATTTGAATACATCAAACACTTTATTGTGCAATGCTCTACCTGTAGAGTTACTTAAACGCACATCTTCGAACGTTGCTTCGTCTACATCTTTGTATACATACAGCCTGCCGCTTTTAAAGTTAACTAATAGTTTTTTACTGTCGTTGTAGTAGCTTACTGTATCTACCATTGATGAATCTACTAATATGTGTTGTACTTTTGTGCTCATAATTTATTTAATTTAATTTCTATTTTTTCTATTTTATTCTTAATTATTGCTGCCTTCTCGTATTGCTCTCGCTCTTCGTAGCTTGATAGCAAAGTCATTAGCCTAGCCAGCTCAGCTAATAACACTTCTTCATCAGACGCATTACCTTCAGTACCGAAGTAAGGTTGCATGCCAATTGACACGTCAGCTCCTGATTCTTTTACTTGTTCGATAAATTGTGCATCTAATTCTTTTTGCCGCTCCATAATTAACTGAAATACTTTTTCAGCCATTATATCCGCGAAGTCATTCATTTCCTGTTCAGTCATTTAATTTATTTAATATGTATTGTGTTACTTCTACTCTTCGTTTAAAGTATTTAATTTGGCTGTTGTAAATATCTTTCCAATCTTTTGTGCCAGCCCAGCCGCGTCCATCCCAGTTCTCTGCATCTCGTAGTTCGTTTTTAGCTGTTGATAGCTTTGCCATCATATAGTTCTCTGCGCGCTGCTGTAATGTTAGTTCTTTACTCATTTATTTTAGCTTTGTTAATTAGTTTTATTAGTTTTTCTACAGGTTTTTTATCAGTGAAGCGTATCGTTGAGGTTTCAAAAACTTCAACCACCCATTTATTATCTACAACTTCATCGCTTGCTTGGGTGATTAACCCAAAACCTCTTGCCAAATCATATGTGTAATAATAAAAATTATCACCGAATTCTTTTGTAAATCCTAAATCTATTATATCTTGTTCTTTCATAATCCTGATTTTTTAAGGAAGTAATTGTATACTTCTGGTATATGTTTCTTATAGTAAGGTTGGCTATCTTTAACCCACTGTTTAAGCTCTGCTTTATTAGTGAAAGGGCGTCTGTTTATGTGATTAGCCATATTAAATGTAACATCTACATAATCTATAAAGTCGCCGACCGTCCAGCCTTCCCATATGTGTTTGTCTCTATTCATTTTTCTAATATTAATTCATAACCTACACCTGTATTAATAAACCCATTTACTTTACCTTTATGACCAAATAACTTCATATCAGTACCTATATCAATATAAGGGCCGCCTGATGGATCAACCATAGTAATATCTTCAGAGTTATCTCCAAAGCCGCATCTTACATATTCAAAATCGCCCTTCCAATCTATATTACCTCTTTCATTTAATTCAAAGGTAAATTTATCGCCGTATCTATTTGTATATTCTTTCATATTAGTGAAATATTAATCCTACTTTTTTGTTTTTACTAAACCATTTAGTTGCAAACAAATCTATTTTACTTGCATTTACAAACCCAGCACGATCTAGCTCTTGCTCTGATTTGAATATTTTAGTGTACCTATCTTGCTCATAATCAATCATATGTACTTGCTTACCTGCATTACTGAATATAATATCGTAATTGTCGGGCAGATCGGTTTTGTGAACTAGATCAACCATATTGGTGTACGAATAAAACTTGACGTCGGGGTTGTGTATAGCAACCGTTATCCACTTTTTTAGATATGCGCCGGAATAATAATCTCCACTATCATGGACACGTACGTAATCGGGTTTCTTACGTTTTATTTCAGCATTCATTGCATCTACAAATCTGTCCGTTTTAGTTAGCTCGTAACGCTTTTCGAAAGCAGGTTTTACATTGCTCCAGATATATGCGCCTTTTTTAGCATAACAAAACTTTACACAGTCTTTAGCCATTGGGCATGTTAGTTTACCGCTGGCTGATTTGTATGCAGGTATACCGAAATTGAATACCCGTACGCCAAGTTCTTTACTCGTATTTTTTAGTTTACTATTTTGCGTTAATAAATTCATCACTTAGTAATTGTTTTTTAAGT
>Ga0222718_10002382_pt1 | contig 16956 bp, 1 predicted proteins | sample C33_27DmetaG_FD_165045 | JGI IMG/M metagenome (GOLD analysis project Ga0222718, IMG submission 165045) | Estuarine water microbial communities from San Francisco Bay, California, United States - C33_27D | ecosystem: Environmental > Aquatic > Marine > Unclassified | place: USA: California... | reverse complement strand
GGAAATGGTAAGGATTTGACAAAGGTTTCAGATTCAATACCTGTATATTTTGACGACGATGCTGTTGTTGGAACAAAGAGTATTAGTTTCTCAAGAACAGAAGGTCAGGGATTATCAAGTATAGTTGATTTATCAAATGATAAAAGTTTTTCTGTATCATTATGGATTTATAGGAACACTAATGATATAGATCAAATTATATCGACTGAAGATATACCAGTAGCCTATAGACGATTATTAATTTCTGTTGGAAGTAACTATAATTTTGCTTTTCACTCGAGTGCATTGCGAACAGTAGATTATCCTAATGATGTTAATAAATGGATTCATTTGACATTTACATATCATTCTAGAGAAAGAAAAATTTATAGAAATGGTATTTTAGTTGCGAATGATATTTCAGGAGCACCTACAAATTTTGGTGCAAATTCATTATTTATAGGCAAGGGAGACACTCGTATTTGTGATTGCAAACTTGACGATGTTCGTGTATATAATCGCGCACTATCTGAAGATGAAATTTATAAAGTATATATGAATAAATCAGAATCACGATGGACAATGTCTGATATGCAAAAGGAGTTGATTGTACAAAATGTCAAAACTTATCCTTCTGAATCTAAAAATAATTTTCAATTATATGGTTCAAATGATAAATTAGCATATCAATTAAAAACTTTAAATTCCGGATGGAATCTTATTTATGATACACAAAACATTTCATTACCAGTCATTAAAAAACAATTGGTCGACAGCGAATATTATATTGTAGATGAAAAAGATACTATTCTGGAATCAGATATAAAAAATCATATTTATAATGTTGTTTACGATGCTTTACCAAATACTTGGTATGATATGGAAACAATTGCAAAACAAAATGGTGGCAGGTTACCAACAAAAACAGAAATGGATAACTATGTATTAGGAGTTAACAGTGGAATAATTACAAATAAAATCCACAAAGAATACGATTCAGATGCTGCAATACATTCAGTTTGGTTTGGTATTTCAGAAGAAGGATTATCTGGATATACATCAACAATAAGACCATTTTATAGAATTAGAGATGTTTCTGGAACTTTACAAGGAGAAGTTCATAGTAATAGTTCAAATCCAGGAGGTGTAAATAATGGGAATAATAATATATTTAAATGGATTTGGTATATTACTGATTTTTCTTTGATAAAGACATCCGATGATGGATATTATTACGATTTAAATAATGTTGTAGATTTTGAGCTTGTGAAATATCCTCGTGAACCTCTAACAGGAGTAAGTACTACATATTCTGACGGTATTGTTGTCAATGTCAGAGAAAGCGATATTGATGGAATTCTATATGGATGGAAAGCATTTGATAGTATAAAATATACATCAAGGTGGTCTACACAGTATAACAGGTATAAAAGCGATGGATTTGCCGACGATAGTAGAAGTGATTTATACTTCAAAGACCACTCGGCATTTTACGGAGAATATATAATTATAGATTTGGGAGAGCAAATTGTATTAGACCATTACATACATTACGGATTAAATGGGTACAATAATCGTTCCCCTGTAGATTTTAGAGTATATGCTACAAATGACAATAGTGCTTATAATGATAATAAATCTGATAGTTGGATACAAATTGACGAGAGAATTGGAGTAACAGGATATGCTGATAATACAGGGAAAACATTCACATTAGCAACAAAACCTACTGCTTATAGATATTTTGCTATAATTACCAATAAAAATGGTGGCGGTGGATATTTAGACTTTTCTGAATTAGAACTATATGGGTATCCTTTACTATCGAATATCACATATGTTAAATTTCCAAGAAAACTTTATACAGCTCCTTCAGATGATATAACATTCTCATCAACAGACGAACAATTTAACCTATATTTTCCTTACAAAGCTTTTGATGGCATTACATACAATATTAGTAACACTTATTTTACAGGTCAATATTATGATGGGTCATCTCGTACACACATTCGTTCTTTGGATGTTAATATTAATGGATATGGTGGAGAATGGTTAAGAATAGATATGAAAGAAAATATTGTAGTAAATAGTTATCAAATATATCCTCAAAATGGTGACGCTGGTAGATGGGCAAGAGCACCAGGTGATTTTAAAATATTTGGTTCAAAAGACAACATTACACATTATGAACTAGATTCGAGAACAAATTTAACTTGGCCCAGTGGAAATAGTAAAATATTTGAAATATCAAATAATAATGAAAATTATAGATATTATACGATAGTAGTAAATAAAATAGCAGAAACACTTGCTACAGGAAATTATGCTTTTATTATATCAGAATGGGAACTATATGGAGATCCTAAATCAGATTTAAATTATTCTATTGAATTTCCTACTAACAAAGATGTTAAGTTTATTACAAGTGATGCAGTGAATACATTGACTTTTGAACAAAATAAAACATATCACATCACAAAACATGAAAATTCGACATCAATAAATATTTTTAATCCATATATACATCCTGTAATCATACACAATTCTACAATTGATACCCCTACACAAATTTCAAATACAAACGAATATTATTATTCATTTACCTCAACTACTGGAACAAATAGTATAACATTTGACCGAGATACCATATGTGATATATTAGTTGTTGGTGGTGGTGGTGGAGGTGGTGGAAGACATGGAGCAGGGGGGGGTGCAGGTGGATTAATTTATGAAACAAATATACACATACCTCCTGGAACATATTCTGTTGTTGTCGGAAGTGGGGGAGCAGGTGGTATATCCAATACTCAAGGCTACAAGGGAGGTAATTCATCTTTTAATGGTCTTGTAGCAATTGGTGGGGGTGCTGGGCAACATTATAATGCTACTTTAGGAAGACAAAATGGTGGTTCTGGCGGTGGAGGTACATCGACAACTTATGGTTTAGGAATAAATGGACAAGGTAATGATGGTGGAATAAGTATTACAAATGGGGATCCATACAATTGGGCGGGTGGTGGAGGAGCAGGAGAAGTAGGAGGAAATTCTACATCAACTGCTTGTGGAAAAGGTGGAAATGGTTTAGAAATATCAATAACCGGATTAACACAATACTATGCAGGCGGTGGTGGTGGAGGTTCTCATAATCCAGCAGCTAGTACAAAAGGATTAGGTGGATTAGGTGGAGGGGGGGATGGAGGAACCCCGGGTGTTGACAATAAGGGGGATGATGGTGAACCTAATACAGGTGGGGGGGGAGGTGGTGCTTCTACATCAACAGGTGGTAGCTCTAATGGTGGAAATGGTGCCAGTGGTATTGTAATAATCAGATGGACTGCTAATCCAAAAAATCTAAAAGAAACATTATATGAAACTTCTGAAAATATCAGATTGACTTGGAGCAAAATTGATAATTATTTACCATATCGTTACTATCTTGTAAAAGAATTGACTGACGATGTGTTTACAGAAATAGAACTGGTGGGCAAAGAACCAAATTTACTTACTTGGAATAATGGCACGGATACTTCTTCTGTCAATATAGATTCTGATAATAACACCATTTATATTCACGATGGTGGTGGAAATTATCATAGAATATCGACAGTAAATGATTTATTATTGAAAGAAAAAAATAAATATAAGTTTTTACCTGGATTGCAATACAATAGATACACTAGTGAATTATCATTAACAAATAAATGGTCTGATAATTTGACACATCTTTCCCACAAAAATATTCAAGTATTCGATGATAAAATTGAAATAGGAAATAAAGGATCTCTACAATCACAATCTATTTATACAACAAATATTAGAAATAACAATCCAATTAACATTGGTGACAACATTACTGTTTATGAAGACGATAAAACATATTGTGTTAAAGCTAGTGATAATATATGGTTAGATGGTGCAAATTTGACATTTACATCTGATGAAAGAATTAAAAAAGAAATAAATGATATAGATGATGACAGTGCTTTGGACAAAATAATGAAAATAGAACCTAAATCATATAAATATATTGATAGTATAAAGAAAGGTGATAACGAAGTATTTGGATTTATTTCTCAACAAGTGAAAGAAGTTCTCCCAGAAGCCACAAGTGAAACATCTAAATTCATTCCAAATATTTACAAATTATGTAAATGCGAATATAATAAGATATTTTTACCAACAGATTTGGATGTTTCGAGACTTGTTTCAACATATAATGGTTCTAATATATCAAATGTTGTGAGACTCATTGATAAAAATCAAAATAATATAGATATTTTATTTTCAATTGAAGAAAATGACGATGGCAAATATTTATTAATCAATTATTCATTACCAAGATATGTTTCTGAGATATTTGTATACGGAACTCTTGTAGATGATTTGACAACAATTGAAAAATCATATATCTATACATTGAATGTTTGTGCTACACAAGTCATAAATAGAAAAATAACAGATTTAACAGTAAAAAATGAAACTTTAAATACAAAATCAAGCGAAATAGAACAGCGCTTAGCTGCATTAGAGAGCAAAATTTCTAATATGTAAATATTATGAAATGTTATGAAATATTATAACATCTTATAACATCTTATTTTTCAAAGTTATATTTTATTCTTTATTGTAATTAGTAAGTAGTTCTCAAGTTTTTATGGTTTATAAAAGTGAAGCAAATAAATATAAAGAGGCCAAAATCGCAATAGAAAACTTAAAATCTCTTACAGAACAGGCATCTTCTAATTTTATTTCTATAGAAAATGTTGATATAACTTCCAATCATATTCCAAATAGTATTTTGATATCTGATTCCGATGGTAGCATCAAAGAGCTCCAAGATATTAGTATTGAAAAATTAGAATATTTAGATGGTGTAACTTATGATGCTAGTGATAAATTAAACCAATATATAATAGAAGCTAATGAAAATAAAAATAATTATGAAACCATATATAAACCATATTTAAAAGATCAAGTCACATCTTTGGTTAATAGAAAAACCAAGGATGTAGAAAATGATATGAAAAAATTATATTTGAACAATCTTGAAATAAATAATATTGAAAATAGTAATCAGCTCATAATTAATAATACTTATAATGCACCTGTTTTAAATATTAATGGTACTCTTTCGGCATCAGATATAGTTTTCTTAAATGGAGAAAAGATAATATATGACGAATCAAAATCATCTATTATTGAAACTGAAACTGTCAATATTAAAAATAATGGATATATTCCTGAAAATATGGTTTCGTCGATAAAAAAATACCCACCAGCTGCTCTTGCATCTTCTACTTACGCCGGTTTAAGAATTGCAGTTAATGAATCTACTTTAAGTAATCAAGCATATGGAAATGGAACATATTATATTAATTGGAGTAGTGCAGCGGATTTATCATCTTATCCATCAGGTTTATTTAATTTTGCCAAATATAGTACAGATGGTGGTGCATGGAAAGTTGGGTCATATAATACAGATGGTACTTATAAAATAAGTCTTGAAAGTGCTACTGGTATTGCTGGTTATTCAGGAGAATGGGTAAAATTGAAATTGCCTGATAAAATAATGCTATCTCATATTCAGATACATACAAGACCTTCGCAATTTGCGAGGGCACCCAGAAGTTATACTTTATTAGGAACAAATGATGGTCAAACTTGGAAACCTGTTATAATAGATGGTAATGTCAGTTATTCTTCTGATAACCTTGTTTATGAATCAAGTCAAACAGTTCTTCAATCAAATAATGATTATTTTAATGAATTTGCATTTGTTATTCACAAAATCGGTAGTGGGGCAGGGGGAGGGTTGCCAAATTTTACTGAACTAGAATTTTATGGTTCCACATTTGAAATAAATTATAACACAGTTGTTATAGATGATAACAGTGTCGCGTCGAACAATGTTATTGAATTTATTTCCGGTGATGAAAATACACAAAAATTCACAATGACCAAAAATGGAAATATCGGTATAGGTGTCACAGATCCTCAAGTAAAATTAGATATAGATGGTAATGTTATATTTTCAGGCTCTTTGAACGAGGTTAGTAGTGAACATTTTGCGAATATAAGAGGTACTACTGGTAATATACAGCAGCAAATTGATAACATAAATAATTCTGTTTTTGAAGGTTCGAATATCGCGATTCAACTCGCAAATAATTTGAATGAGAATATGCATCATTATTTTGATTTCGCATCAAATAATGTTAATCAAGTAATTGCTAATTCAGATATTGATACATCCAATTATATTCTTAATGCTTCTAATGTATTAGTATCAAGTAAATATGATAAATTAAATTTTGGATATGGTCTCGATTACGATGAAGTAAATCATAAATTATCTATATCGGAAATTAACAATATATGGTCTTCGAATTTTGTAGAAGGAGAGACAGTATTAAAATACAAAAATTTAAATTTTTATCCTAATAAAATCCAAAAAATAACAAGTTTTGTTCCAGATGGAACCGTTCAGGTCGAATATCCGAATAATATAAATAATACATCATTGTCTGATAATAAAAATGTAACAGGTATTGAAATTGATAGTCACACATTTAAATGGAGTTCAACAAGACTTTATGAAAATGGAGAACAATATAATACACCAACTCATTTATTTAACGGTTCAACAGATGATGAAGCATATATGGAAGAAAACTATGATGATTTGGGAAATTACATAGGTACAAATAAGCTATTAAATGACTTTTATGGAGACTGGATATCAATACAATTTCCAAATTACATACAATTAGAAAAAGTTATTTTAACCAAAACTGGAAGCTTACTAGGTGCTCCCAAGAACTTTGAAATATATGGTTCGACTGATGGCAATAACTGGGATCTAATAACAAGTGTTGATAATATTACTAATATTGATTATATTGAAGTCAATACTATTTTAACACATTCGGTAAATATTTCTACAACAAAATCATTTAATCATTTTGCGATATGTGTTAATGAAATATTCGCAGATGCTAATATAAAATATTTTTCTTTATCTAGATTACAATTTTTCGGCAAAGAAGCAAATGTCGAATTCTCAGATGCTGTATTTACCAAAGAATATAATAATAAATTGGATATTATAACAGGTGCCGCAAGTAATATAACAATAAATGATTTACAACCTGGTAAAATTATTATTTCAGATGAAAATGGAAAAATAACAAATTCTTCTATATCTCTCTCAGATTTGGGATATTTGTCAGGAGTTAATTTACCGATTCAACAACAAATTGATGATATGAATTTTGGACAAATTATTCAAAATGCGGATGTCACGATTGAAAATATAAGTAATATGAATATAAATTTTTCAAACTATATTCAAAATGTTTCAAACGAAATGGTACAAAATGTCTCACAAAAACAACAAGATATTAATTTTGGAATAGGTTTGTCATTTGACGAGAATACTCATATATTAAGTGTAAATGAAAATGAGATTTCTTCATTACAAGGCCAAGGTGGAAATACTAATAATTCAAGCAATTCTTTAGTTTGGATGGAAAACTCCAACTATATATACACTAGCAATATCAAAATATTTGAAAATGATATTACAATATACAATGTGCCTGTTTTGACCGAAGATAAATTTGACAAAAATTTTCAGAAAAAAATAGAGTTTGATCCACTTGATTTCAGCGTTGATGTAAATAATAATATCACTACATTAGGTTTGAAACATAATGATGCATGGGTCGATCAAGGAACATATTTGGAATACAACAAGGTTAAGGTTTATGATAATAAAATGTTGATTGGTTTTGATGTCTCCGATATTGAAGCCAAACATCCTTTTGGTCCTTATAGAGTATTGCATTCGTCAATTGATCCATTACAATCAAAATACAAAAACTATAGAATTTATCAACTCGATTCTAGCAAATCAGCATCGGATGCTCCTGAATTGATTTTTGATGGTAATACAAGTACTGAAGAAACATTTACATCATCGGCTTATAATACTGCGGGGGATTATGTAGGTGATCAATATTTTGTAGCAGGATATAATGGAGAATGGGTTTCTTTCACTTTTCCTGAAACAACATTTGTATCATCTGTGTATATATATCATAAAGAGGGTTCTTATTATAATGCCCCGATTGAATATAAGATATATGGGGTTTCTGATGTTACAAGAGAAATTGATGTTTTACTACATGAAACAGCAGCTAATTACATTGCAAATAGACATATTTCTCAGAAAATTACATCAAATAAATCTTATAAACAAATTGTTATAGTTTTCAATAAAATAGGTCGCGATCAGACAGAACTCAAAATAAGCAATATTGAATTCTATGGTACAATCGATAAAAGTATTAAAACAACAACAATTTTCAAAAATCAAAAATTTCTATATGATACAACTGATATGTTGGCCTGGTACAAGTTTGATGGAGATTTATTAGATAGTTCTGGTCAGGGTCAGGATTTAACCCTTTTAAGTGGAACTAATGAATATGACAATTTAGTGACACTTCAAGGAATTTCATCATTAAAATTCAATGGTTCTACATCATATTCTGTTACTCCACCCACTGGTACTGACCCATTTAATTCAAATACAATTACAATATCTGTATGGCATTATTCTACAACTGGTATAGAAACTTTTCAAAGTATTTTATCAACACGGACATTATCAGGATATGATGGATGGTCCTTATATATAAAAAGTTCTTCAAATAGTCATTATCTTATATTGGAATACGCAGTGTCATCATCTTCTTGGGGTGGAGTATTTTCAACATATTCTGTAACACCAAATAGTATATGGCGTCATATATCTTTTACAATTGATGAAAACAAAGTTGCAAAATTATATGTCGATGGTAAACTAATGGAAACAAGTACTTTAACTAATTTTGTAGTAAATAGTAGTAACAAATTGTATATTGGTGCAAATCAAGGTGGTAGTGTGTTTAAACTTACAAACGGAACACGATTAGACGACTTACGCGTTTACAATCGCGCGCTGACACCGGATGAAGTTTTTACTTTAGCGAAAGGTAATTACTTGTATATGTTTGACAAAAATTACAATTTTGTCAAAGATACTTCAGATATGTTGTTATGGGATGACCAATATGATAATTTTGTTCAGAAATATCCTGATGTAAATCTCACAGCTACTACTACAGCAAGTCCATATACATCCCAAAATCATATCGTTCAATGGAGTTCTGAAACAGCAGATGACATTAATTATAGAGGACATCAATTATTTAACGGTGATCGCACTGATGTAGGATGGATTACAGCAAATAACAAATATTATAAAGAAGGTGACACTATTCCTGAAGGTTCTGTTGTAGGTGATGCTATAGATACATCATCATATATTGGTGACGATTCTGATAATTATGGCGAATGGGTTAAGATAGAATTAGATAAAGCTATTTATCTTTCATATGTTCAAATATACGAAAGACGAATTTCAGATTGGTCGCATAGAAATCCTGTATTTTATGTAATATATGGTAGCAATGATGGTAATACATGGACACAACTTATTGTAAATAAGACTGTAGAAGCAACATATAGTACAGATGCGGATAGAGTTCATACATCAGAAAAAGTTGTGCCAACACATAAATATAAGCATTTTGCAATAACTGTCACGAAAACTAAGGGAGGAACTGCAACTGCAGATTGCGGATTCGCTGAATTAGAATTTTATGGGAAAGAATATTTGAACAATGACATGTTACAACCTCTCATTCCATCACATAGTTCAATATCTTACGACAGAACCATCAAAATTACTGAAAATAATTCAATACATTTCAATGGTTCTTCGTATTTACAGTACGAAAACCCAAATGGAGACGATACATATTTCACACCACAACAAATGACTATTTCATTATGGATTTACGGATGTACATCATCCTCAATACATCAAACAATTGCATCAGCAAGATATACCTCACCAAATAAAGGTTGGACATTGTATATTTTACCAACAACTAATAGTAATAGACTAAGTTTATGGTATCCAATTAGTACTACTCTTTGGGGTGAACTCAATACTTCTTTTGATATAACAACAAGACCAAAAGAATGGATACATATAGTCGCGATATGGACTCAAAATGCAGTTAAACTATATATAGACGGTGTTTATCATTCTGAAAATTCAATTACTTACAATGCATATGGTACAAATAATTTGAGAATAGGTGCAGGTGCTAACGAATATACCAATCCAATGTATTATTTAAATAATGGTACAAAACTTGATGATTTTAGACTTTACAATCGCGAATTAACAGCAGAAGAAATCAAGATGTTATATTTTAGTCATAAATTTCAATATATAGATTTCGATTATATAAATGATACAACTGATATGTTGGCTTGGTACAAGTTTGACGGAGATTTATTAGATAGTTCTGGTAATGGTCAGGATTTAATTGGTGGCACAGGCACATCTTTTGTTGATGACAGTGTCGTTGGAATAAAGAGTATTAGTTTCCCAAATACAGCAAATCAAGAATTAACAAATACGATTGATTTATCTGGAAATAAAAGTTTTACAATATCATCATGGAGTTATAGAAATACGAATAATAAAAATGATTTTATAATATCAACACCTCACATTATTGCTACAAATAGAGTTTTGCATATAGGATATAATACATCAAATACTTTTATTTTCGCATTTTTTGGAAATGATTTAAGTACTGAAGTATATCCAAATGATATAGGTAAATGGATAAATTGGGTATGTACATATGACTCTGTATCATCTATTAGAAAAATTTATAAAAATGGTCTTTTGGTAGCAAATGATATTTCAAATGGTGCTTCAAATTTCAATAAAAATTTATCTATTGGGAAATATTACACATATTATTTTGATGGCAAACTTGATGACCTTCGCATTTACAATCGCGCATTGACTCCGGACGAGGTCAAGAAAATATACCATACTACATACTTACCTACCGTAGAAGTGAAATTAGACAATCGTAATGGTTCTTTGCAAACTGATACATTAATTACTAAAAATATTTCATCATTAAATAGCGATGTTATCAATATTGGATCAAATCTTTCAATATACAATAATGATGACGAATATTCTTTAAAACTTCAAAAAGATTTATGGGTGGATGGGGCAAATATTATTTGGACTTCTGACGAGAGAGTCAAAAAAGATATTCACGATATTGATGACGATATTGCTTTACAAAAAATATTAAGTATCGAACCAAAAACCTACAAATATATAGATGATGTTAATAATGCCAAGAAACAGGATCAGAAGATTTATGGATTTATTTCACAACAAATAGAAGAAGTATTCCCAGAAGCTACAAGTAAAACATCGAGATTTATACCAAATATATATCAAGAATGTCAATATATCTCAAGTAACAATTGTATTGTATTGCCATACGATTTTGATACTAATAAATTGAATGTATTATATAATAATGAAGCAAACAATAGCAGTAATTATGTATCAAATAAAATTAAACTTGTTCGAAATCGGTCTCTGATTATAACAAATGATTATATACAACCAAATCAATCAACTGATGTTATAACAAACGAACCTACAGCAGATTCTGAAGCCACCGCAACAGATCCAGATGCCACCACTACAGACCCAGATGCCACTACAACAGATCCTGAACCTACAACAACTGAACCCGAACCTACTGTTAGTCAACCTGAACCTACAACAACAGATACTGAACCTACTGCTACTGAACCTGAAACAATTGAACATATTATTGTTAGCAATGATCAAGATGATGTTGTATATGACGAAATGTTAGTTGATTATTATTTGTCTAGCAATGAATATGGAAATGTTTTAGTGCTTAAACAAGATATTGCAGTTCCGAAAGTATTTGTTTACGGTACAGAAGTGCAGGATTTGACAACAATTGACAAATCATATATTTATACATTAAATGCTTGTGCTACACAAGCTTTGAGTCGTAAAGTAGATGTTTTGGAAAATCAAAATACCACACTACAATCATATGTAGAACAATTAGAAAATAGAATAGAAAATATAAAATCGTTTTTCAGTTCTAATCATTAAAATTAAACACTTCTTTTTTTATTCTTTTGAGTTAATAGTAAGTATCTATAAAAATACTTATGGGAAGACAAAAGCTCAAACCACGCGATGTTAGAGAATTACAAAAATATACCGACGAATTAAAATCAGTTGGTATTTTTACACCCAATAGTATTTGTATTTCTGATGAAAAAGGTATTCAAAATGTATCAGAAATTACATTTGATGAACTTCAAAATATAAATAATTTAACAAGTGACTTACAGACTTCATTTGATAATACAAAGACCGATATTGATAATATTTCAAATTATATTTTAAATGATATAAATAATTTATCATCTACTTTACAAACAAATGTCCAAAATTTTTCAAATTTTTCATTTGAAAACAATAACAATATAACTCTTGATAATTTCAACAGTACTCAAAATATAAAATTTATTGAAAACAATGTTATTAAAGGCGATCTTACTGTTCAAGCTTGGTCTTTGAATGTTTCAAATCTTAATAAAATCGGGAATAATTATAATGTTAAAACGGAAATTATAGATGGTACAAGTCTTGGTATAATGAGTGATTCATTATCTGGTCCAGCACTTAATATTTCACACGATGTAACAAATAAAGGCGATATTCTTAATGTCAATGTTCAAAATGAAAACAAATTGAAGATAACTTCTTCTGGTTTTGTTGGTATTTCAAATGATGCTCCCGCTACCGAACTTGATATACAAGGGGATATCAAATTTTCAGGCACAATAAACAATGTATCTTCACAAGATTTATTGAATTTAAGCAACTTGCAAACAAATATTCAACAACAAATTGATGATATTGGTGATAAGATTGATACAACAGGGTCGGATTCGTCTTTGGCAAACATACAAAAATATTGTAGCGATTTGAAAAGTGTTTTTGATCAAAAGACAAACAGTGTAATTACAGAATCATCTCAATTTATTAACAGTAATAAAGAAAATGCTTCTAATCTATCACTTCTTGTTACAGATTATTTGACAAATCAAAAGCAAGATGAAATCATTTTCAATAATAACGATTTTAATTATGATGCTGATAATAAAGTCCTTTCTCTTAAAGCAAATCTTAAACCTTGGAATAAAAATTTGCAAGAATCAGATATTATAATTGGTGAGACAAATCTTATCAATTCAAATTATCTACATAATAATGGTGAAATTCAAATATTTGAAGATACAATAGTAAAGGTATCAAATGACACAGATGTCATTTATGTATATGATAGTAATTCTCAAAAACAAGATACCATAATTGGGGCAGCAACCTCTCTATTACAAGCGAGTAGCAACTTTAATTCAAATGAAGTTTTGATTAGTACCGACACTGGTAAAATAACAACCACTCCCCTGGATACGAGTAATCTACAACTTATCTTAGGGGATACTACTTGTAATATACAACAACAATTTAATGATATTTATGAAAAAATAATAAATTCTTCAAATAATGTTATCACATCCCTTGAAAATTTTGATACAAATATTTCAAATTATGTTACAAGTGTGATACCCGACACTTCTATATATATTGACAATATTGTCGTTAATAGTGAGAATGGATTGAATTTTGATTCATCAAATTTATCATATACTGGTACAATATCTGTTGCAGCCACGACAGAAATATATAGTCCTTGGACTTGCAATATAGATTCTAATAATGTTTCGTATTTATCATATTCAAATATCAATGTTTATAATGATGAAATATATGTGCAAAATATACCAGATTTTCAACCAATGATTGTTTCAAATAATTCAAACATAGAATTAAATGACATCATTGTGAATCAAGATTCATACTTGTATTCTTTTACACATACTGAAGGACATAATTATATTACATTTCCTGTCGATATTAATGTTGATGTATTTATGGTAGGTGGTGGAGGGTCAGGTGGAGGTAATAATGGATATGGTGGAGAAGGTGGGGAAATTAAAATTGTTAATTTAAATCTTCAAAAAAATGTTACATATGATGTCATTGTCGGCAAAGGAGGTATAGCATCATTATATCAAAAAGGCGGTACATCATATGCATTCGGGGAAACTTCTGGAGGTGGTAATGCTGGTCTTACATCATCTGATGATTATATTGGTAAATTATTGAAATATCCTCCTACTTCATTAGAAAATTTAACATCATCTGAGTTACAAACTATAGAAGTGTTGAATGAATCTTATGGCAATGGGGTGTATGAATATATTTATAATAATGATTATGGAAGAACCAATGTCTATAATGGAACTACTTATGATATAAGTAATGTCGAAAATACCCCCGAATTTACAGATTATCCAGGAAGTGTATTCTACATCAAATTACCTTATGCAATTATATTGAAGGAGATATCATTTATTTATGATGAACAAATTGGTGGAAATCCAGATAGTTATAGTGTATTTGGTCTTAATGAAAATGGCGAATATGTTTTAATAGATAATAATACTACAATAGGAACAACTGATGTCACTGATAGTACATTAAAAAATACAAAATCAAGTGTGAGCAATGACCAATATTATAGAGAATATAAATTTTCTATATTATCAATCGTGGGCGGAAATGGCCAAATGGTATTTAATGATGTGGAATTATATGGCACATCAGTATATATAAATAATTATATTCAATCAAATTCGTCAAATAATTTTTTACCAGATCAATCGTTTGCACTTCCTGGCAAAAATTTTGATGTAACCGAACCTGTTCCTCCTGAAATTACAGGAATTGTAGGAAAACATGAAATACTATCGTATACAACACTGGAAGAAGAATATGAATATGCTCAATTTACAGACGATGGTGCTATAACATTTTTTCAAGATACTGTATGTGATGTATTAGTAGTTGGTGGTGGTGGTTCCGGAGGAGGTCAATTAGGAGGTGGTGGAGGTGGAGGAGCAGTTGTGTACGCAACAAATGCTAATATATCAGGAGGAACTTATAATGTAGTTGTAGGCAGTGGTGGTGCATCTGTGACTGGTTCTCTTGTGGGAAATAATGGCGGTAATTCATCATTTAACGGTATAATTGCCGAAGGAGGAGGGGGTGGTAGCTATTTTAGTGATTCCGTAAATGGTTTAAGTGGGGGTTCTGGTGGAGGAGCTGGGTGTGATGCAGGTAATGGCGCTCCAGCTCCATCTGGTGGAGGAGTAGGTACTGGTAGTTCTCTAAATGGATATACGGGAACAATATATCAAAATGCAGGCGGTTCTGGACTTGCTCGAGGTACGGGTCTTGGAGCAGGAGGAGGAGGTGGTGCTTCTCAAGAAGGTGGTGATGGGAATATTGATCAAACAAGCAATGGTGGCAAAGGAGGTGATGGAATACAAATTAATATAGATGGTTATAATTATTACTGGGGTGGTGGTGGAGGGGGAAGTACATATCAACGTCTAGCAGGAGATGGGGGTAAAGGCGGAGGAGGTGGTGGTAGTGGAAATACAGGTGTTTCTCCAAATGAAGCAGGTAATGGTGGTGTTGGTGGAATTACTTCCGGTGCAAATGGTGTACTAAATTCAGCAAATGGTGCTAATGGAGCAGGAGGATCAAACACTGGAGGGGGTGGTGGTGGGGGTGGATGGAGTCCAGTGCAGAATACAGCGTCTGGTACAGGTGGCAGCGGTATAGTAATAATAAGATGGAAAACGTTTAATCAACAACATGTTCCTCCGATAATTGTTGGAAAACATGAATTGAATTCAGAGGCATTCGATGATTATGAATATGTTGAATTTACTGAAGATAGTTCTATATCATTTGAGAAAAATACAATTTGCGATATACTCGTAGTTGGCGGTGGCAGTGCAAGTAATCCTGGAGAGAACGGAGCTTCATCGGGTGGGTTATTGTATTATACTAATGCATTAATTACAAAAGGATCAATATATAATATATCAATTGGTAAAGCAGGTCAAAACCCTGGTGAAAATGGTAATAGTTCTTCAATTTCTAAAGGAAATGATTCAATGATAGCAGTTGGAGGTGGATCAATTGTTACAAATACAAACGACTTGTTTACATCAGGTACTTTAGAAAATGATTTGATATCTTCCGAACAACCATCAATAAATAATATAACAGGGTCTTTGACAGCATATGGCGGCAATGGCAAACTGTTTCTTCCAACTATACTGAAACAGACTGAAAATATGTATCCACCTGTTCGCAACTTCAATAGCAATAATCACACAGTATCGGGACAACCTTACGGCAATGGTTTATATGAAGTATCGGCTAGTACAGTACATACCTCTTACCCCGCTTATACAGGATTTAATGAATCAAATACTACAGGATTTCACGCCGCAGCAGGACAATATTCATCTTCAACAGGTGTATATACTGCAAATACTCACTATATAGTAAATGATTATTTAGGCGATTGGTTAAAAATAAAACTACCTGTTGCAATAAAATTGACGAAATATGGATTTAAACAACTTACAAATGTCACAGGACCCGATCGTGCTCCCAGACAATATAAAATATATGGTTCGAACGATGACAGTAATTGGACTGAATTAGTACATAAATCAACAACTATAACATATGATGGTATATATTACGAAGAATCAACTACAACAACTGGTACTTATAACTATTTTGTATTAGTTGTGAATCAAATCTCGGGAACAGGGTCTGATGTTTTAAATTTTGACGAATGGTATATATACGGCCAAGAACAGATTGAGCTTTTAGATGATTTTTATGATTTTAAAAAAAATGTAGGAGAAACTGGAAATTTAACATATTTAATAACATTCACTGAAGATACTGCTTGTGATTTATTGACAACGATTGGTGACAATGTTAGTGAAACTGTCACCTTTCTACAAAATCAAATATATCAAGTA
>Ga0222718_10002381_pt1 | contig 16958 bp, 23 predicted proteins | sample C33_27DmetaG_FD_165045 | JGI IMG/M metagenome (GOLD analysis project Ga0222718, IMG submission 165045) | Estuarine water microbial communities from San Francisco Bay, California, United States - C33_27D | ecosystem: Environmental > Aquatic > Marine > Unclassified | place: USA: California... | reverse complement strand
ATCCACCAGCGGTAATCACATGACTTGCGTAGAAACTTGTGGTACTGATATCTGTACATAGAGTCTTAGTTATGGTATCAGCAGAATCTTCAAAGAGAATGAGATTGGGAAACGCTTCACGGATTGCCGACCAATCTGGTACATTACCGATAAGATTGGGGAGAAGGAGACATTTAGTGTCCGCAGTAACAACCTTCTTGAGATCATCAACAGTTGGGACGTATGAATCTAGACCAACATCACAAAATATAGGTTTGAGACCAAGTTGCATAAGAGGGGCTACTGTGGTGGCGAAACCACACGAGGGTGTAACGACCTCAGATCCCTTTGGAAGATCTAATGCGCAGAGACCTAGGAGAATCGCGCTACTTCCGGAGTTGACAAAGAGACCATGTTCTTTCCCGAATATATCCGCTACCCTTTTCTCAAACTTAACAGTGCGATCACCAAAGCCAGCGAGCCAGCCATCACGAAGACAATCCTCAACAGCCTTAATCTCTTCTTCACCATAAGACTCAAATTTATTGGGTGCATACCAGACTTTCTTAGGCATTATAATATAAAGAGTATATTATTCTTTAAACTATATGAAAGTTTGTGTACTTGGTGCAGGTGGTTTTATAGGTAAGAATTTAATTAGAAACACAGATTGGGTTGGTGTCACTAGACACGACTTAGATCTTTTAAACCAAGATGAAGTGGAAGAGTACTTTAAAGCACACCATTACGATGTAGTTATACATTGTGCTGCGAGCATAGATCAATTGAATAAGGAAACTACATATAAAAATATACTTATGTTTGAAAATGTTGTTAGGGGTTTTAAGGGTAAGATATTGTACTTTTCAAGTGGTGCCGCCCTCCGTGGAAATCCACCCACAGACCCTTACGGCCTCTCGAAATGGATGGTAGATAAACGTATAGGTACTATTCCTAATGCACATTCATTGCGTATTTGGGGGTGTTACGGACCGGATGAACTTCCAACTCGCTTTAGTGCTGTGTGCAAACGAGATGGTCATGTTATCATTGATCAAGACCGATATTTTGACTTCATCGACGTTGAGGACGTTAAAAAAATTGTTCAAGAATACGTTTTCAGTAAATGGCCTATGCCAAAATGTTGTAATTTAGTTTATAGGAAAAAATTGTTACTATCTGAATGGGCCAAACTCTTCGGGGCTACATTTGAAATAAAAGACAACCATAGACTTGGTGATTCATATATATTTAAAGGTTTTCAATGAACATAGTGTAATATGCGAGTGGCTATAATAGGTACAGGGAAGATAGGTACGGATTTACTTTATAAATTATTGAAGTTACCCGACTATGATGTTGTAGCGTTTATTGGTCGTCGTGAGAATACTAAGCAATTACCATGTGGGGTATCATATTATTCAAATGGAATTGATTATTTTTTGGAAAATGAAAATGCATGTGATATTGTATTCGATTGTACAGATGCATACACAGCTATGAATAATGCGAAAGTATTTCTTTCACAAAATATTTACGTAATTGACATGACACCATCAAAGGTTGGTAGGATGTGTGTTCCTAATGTAAATTGTGAATGTTTACAACATGCAAAAAATGTGAACATGATAACATGTGGGGGTCAAGTTTCTATACCACTTCTAAAGTATATCACTAGTAAGTGTATAGTTTCATATGCAGAGATTGTCACCCAAATATCTTCAGAAAGTGCGGGTATGGCTACACGGATAAATGTAGATAAGTATATTCAAACAACGGAAAGTGCGATAAAATTACTCACAAATATTACAGATTGTAAAGTTATTATGAATGTGAATCCAGTTCCCGAAACCGTTATGCAGACAACAATATTCATGAAAACCGCGACGAAGACGCGGTTCGATGATTTTGATACATTTATTCAAACGATGCAGTCTTATGTACATGGATACACACCCGATGTGAAACCAGTATATATATCTGATGATATTTTGATGGTATCCATAAAGGTCTATGGTTCAGAAGATTATTTGTCTAAATTTGCTGGAAATTTGGACGTTATAAATTGCGCGGCCATAGATGTGGCCAAGAAGATTTATAAACTTAAACAAGTAGTACCGACCCACACCCCATCTCCGTATAATTCTATGTTGGATGTATGATACTTAAAAGTAGAATGACTATTTAAATAAATGGCGACAAATAAAGTTAGTGATATAATAGCTTCATTTCTTATAGAAAGAGGTATAACGACTATATTTGGTATAATCGGCTCTGCTAATTCACATATTTATAATTCATGTGCCGAATCTGGGATACGAATTTTAAATACACATAACGAACAAGCTGCTGTGCTAGCTGCCGGTGCGTATTTTAGGACGTCTGGTAATCTTGCAGTAGCCCTTGTCACTGCTGGTGGTGGAGCTACTAATGCTATTACAGGTGTAGTAAGTCTATGGGCGGATTCGACCCCTGTTCTTATAATTTCCGGTCAAGAAAAGACTGAATATGTGCACAATCATTCAACGAGAAGAATGTATGGGACACAAGGGTTCGATGTTGTTCATATGGTTTCAAAAACGACAAAGTATGCTAAACTGGTAGAAGCGCACTCTATTCATGAAGAATTAGAGCACGCATACAATCTAGCCTTATCTGGTAGAAAGGGTCCTGTACTTTTGGATATTCCATTTGATGTCCAGTCTTCTAGAATTCCAACTCGTATTTGGAATGAAAATACAATTCAAAAGATTCACCCAAACGAAGAAACGATGGATATTGTCTATAAACTTATAAATAATTCTAAGAGACCCGTAATTCTGGCTGGTCATGGTATAAAACTTTCAAACTCTGAAAAACTTTTTAAATCTCGGATTGAGTCTCTCGGAATACCTGTATTACTTACATGGTCTGCCATTGACCTACTTGATCACGGAAACCGATTATTCTTCGGTAGCCCCGGGGTATATGGTCAGCGTTCCGCCAATTTTATATTTCAAAAATGTGATTTATTGATTACTTTGGGTACGCGTCTAACAATACCCCAAACTGGATATGATATGAATGAAGTTGCTCGGAATGCGAGTATAATTATGGTTGACGTTGATAAAACTGAGTTTAAGGAATTTGTTGATGTTCCAATTCATTCTGATTGTGGTTCATTTCTCGAAAAGATGTCGGGTGTTGAGGTTGGTGTAGATATTGAGAAATGGGTTGAAGAATGTCGTGATATACGACAAGAATTCCCTATAATAGAAAAGAACCACAAAGATGATGTATTTCCAAATTCTTACAATATGATGGACAAAATATCGGATTATTTAAAATCGGATCAGATTATCGTTACGGATATGGGGACGGCATTGCTTTCCGGTCACCAATCAATTCGCCTCGGTGAAAATATGACGATGTTTTCTTCATATGGGTTGGGTGAAATGGGATATGGACTACCAGCTGCATTTGGTGCAGCGATTGCTGGTAATGGGAGAGAGGTTCTATGTCTCAATTGCGATGGTGGTATGATGATGAATATTCAGGAACTTCAAACCATCGTTCAACATAAATTACCTGTCAAGATTGTGATATTCAACAATGATGGGTATTTAATGATTAAGCACACACAGAAAATGTTATTCAATGGAAACTACAATGCAGTTGATGCAAATACTGGTATAGTTTTACCGGATTACATGAAGGTTGCAAAGGCTTTCGGATATGAAGGTTTTAGGGTTAAATCATGGAGTGAGTTTAATTTTCATTTTCCTCGCTTCATGGATCATGAGGGTCCCGCTATATGTGAATTATTTATGCCAACAAACCAAGATTTTCTACCCAAAGTGAAAGGTGTTGTACAGAGTGATGGTTCTATATTTGCACCACCCATAGAAGAGATGTCACCCGTTTTACCTATAGAAGTAGTTGAGAGGATAATGGGGAGTGCACTATCCAAAAAATCCTCTATGATTGTTCGGCCAACTGAGAAGCAATAACTCTCACCAGATCTTCTTGTCCAGCCACTAATTTTCTATTTCCAAGTTCTTCTACAAGCTTGGCAATTGGAATTTTATATATTTCACAAGATTCCAGAATCTTTTTTTCAAACACCGAATGAAGCTTATGTTTAGCTGTTAGTATATTGATAAGCTTTGTCACAGGGTGTTTATACTCTGGGGTGTCGGTTATATTAATGTATTCGCATGGATGTACCACATTCATAATTTCCAAAGGTGTATTTCCGGCTCCAGCTCCAAACCCATTTACCGTTACATCTATAATTTCAGCTCCACATTTGATGGCCATTAAAGAGTTTGATACTGCTAAACCCAAATTATTGTGTCCATGAAATCCCAATTGTATCCCAATTTTATTTAGTTCCGTGAAATATTTTTCAACATCTTCGGGATAAAATGATCCCGTTGAATCCATGATTATAACTGCAGATGCACCATATGATTTCATTTTTTCAACTTCATTGACAAGTACATCGATAGGTGCAGTCGCACACATCATGAGTGCTCCATACACGGTTTTATTTTTACTCGCCAGATATTCTATATGACTTTTAGTCATAGATGCCTCCGTGCAATGTGAAGCTATCCGAAATATATCTACACCAAGTTCAATTGCTGGGTTTATATCTCTCTCAATTGTTGCCAATCCAGGAATTACATGAACTGATAATTTTGTATTTTTGAGATAATTTTTTGCTAGAGATATCATTTCAATGTCCGAAAGTTCCGCTTTACCTATTAGAATTGATGATGCACCAAGTCCATTACCATGCCCAATTTCCATGACGGGTACACCAGATTTTTCCACAAAAATACAGTGTTTCTTTATCATATCCATTGTAAGTTTATGTGATATAGCGTGACACCCATCTCGTATCGTCAAGTCGTGATACTCAACCATTATATATGTATGTAGCTTAAAAACTTTAAATGTATAAAGAACTATATGAAGCTCACATATACTATACAAGTTTGTAATGAATCTAGGGAACTTTTTTCACTTTTGAATTTACTCACGAGAACTATTGATGATGAAGATTATATTGATGTTGTGGTAGACTCTGGTAATACCACTGAAAAAGTTTCTCTCGTATTGGGACATTTTAAAGAGAGAATCACGGTATATGAGAGACCATTTGATAATTTCAAAACAAATGCAGATTTTCATATAGAAAAGGCGAAGGGTGAATATATTTTCTACATCGATGCGGATGAACTACCACAAGAATCTCTCATCAAGATTATCAAACATGTTATTGAAGAAACGGGGTCTGAAATTATTGCAGTTCCACGAATCAATATTCATCCAGACATAACTGAAAGTGAGGCAAAAGAATTTGGTTTCAATGTAAATGAGGTTGGTTTTATAAACTGGCCCGATTATCAGCTACGCATTCATAAGAATTGTGACTATATTAACTGGACAGATACTCTCCATACAAAACTAACAGGATCGGATAAGGTTTCTGGAATTAAACCTATTCCTAAGTTGGCTCTATGGCACATTAAGTCTATGGACAAACAGAATAGTAGGTGGAAGAAGGACGAAAATGGAGAGTATAACATCAATGCACCTTCTAAGACCGATCTTTATGATCTTTTAATGTAGTTAAAAGGATTCAAGTAAATATAACCAATGATTGTTGTCGTTTCAGCACACGACGAGAAATATGAACCACTCGCGGAATGGACTCTTTATAAGAACAAGCTTGAATATTGTGTGAAACATGGGTACAAACTTCATTATTCAAATGATTGTGGAGCTAAAGCTGGTGGTAAACCCGTAGTAGCAAAACTTCCACCCATTCCCGACACACATATTCCAGCTGGATGGGGTAAAGTTTTTGTGATGAAAGAGGCTATGAAGAAATATCCAAATGCTGAGTGGATTTTTAACACTGACTGTGATGTGATGGTTACTAATATGGATATAAAACTCGAAGAAATTATTGAAAAGCATGCAACTGACAATACACATATTCTCATCCCAGCCGACTGTAATGGTATCAATTGTGGTAATATGATTATTAGGAATTCACCAATAGGTGAAGCCTTTCTTGATACAATTATAGCTGGTATGCCTTTGTATAGACATTGGTATATGTTTGAAAATCAACTCATTCAGGATCTATTTGTCGGTACACATTTAGAAGAGACGGGGATGACAGCGGGTGGAACATTTTGGTATAGAGTCGGTAAAATTTTACCACAACGGATAATGAATTCATATGATTATGTAAATCTTCCACTTTTGAAAAACCGCAAAGAATACAAGGATATTCTTGGTACAGATGGACAGTGGCAAGAGGGGGATTTTATCATTCAGTGGCCAGGTACTGATCTAAATTACAGACTAAAAGCTGCTAAAGAAATGCATGAAAACCTAAGTAAAAAGAAATCTCAATAAAAAGCAAGCACAATGATTGAGGATCACGCTGAGTTCAAAGATGCGTGTCAGGAACTAGAGACACGCATCGATGAAATTTCTGATGATTTACGAAAGCTACCAACGGATTATAAATTGATTGGTCAATATTCAGATATTGACAAAGAAATCAATGAAGTTTCAGAGTGGTACGAGGCGAAGCGTCGTGAGTTGTACATCTTTTTAGAAAAGTATAAACTTGAACGCAAACTTATGGATGTGAAAATTTCACGAATTGATACAGATCTAAAGCATCTGAATAACGATGTTCAGAACCTCAAATTACAAGTGTTTTCTCATGACCAACACGGAGGCTCGTATTCACGATTATCGGAATACCTGCATCGGTAAGATTTTTACAGAATGCTACGTCTTCGGAGCATGTATCTCTCAACATAACCCCATCTTTACCTTCAATCTCAATGAGAGGGTAGCTAAAGTATGGATACTTCAACTTCTCTATGACACCTTTACGACACGCAAAGAATCCCATCCCATTGTAGGCTACAGGCATATATTTAGGTTCTTTCTTTACACTCTCTTCAGTCTCAAATTGGAAAGTTCCATATTGTTTGAAGTACTCCACATCCCACTCCTTAACCATCGCGTAGTGTTTTAGATCTTCCATTCTGTACATACCTGATACAACTGGGTGAGTCTCAGTATCTTTGATAATCTCCAATACCTGTTCAGGTTTGAATATTATGTCCGAGTCGATTGTGAGCCATACATCATAGTTAAGTTTTCCACCAAATGGGATCTGATCTACACCTCCGAGAACATCTAGACCTAGAGTTTTCATTCTGGAAAATGTAACATAACTTGAATATTCATTTGTAATTACAGCTTCATATCCTTGATCTTTCATAGTCATTATCGTGTTAAGTAAACATATCATGAATCTACCAGAAAATGATCGCCCAGGTAATGCGAGGACAACCTTTGTCATTTTGATAGAATACCCAGTACTTCTTTAACCGCCGGATGACGAACAATATCATCGTCTCCCATTTCCACATGTTGAATATAATCAAGCTCTGTACACTGCATTTTGTACACCAAGTTTTCGAGTCCATTATCTCCTTCCAAGTCGGATTGTTCTAAATCACCAGTCACTATTATTTTTGTACCCTCACCTATACGTGTAAGAAGAAGTTTCATTTGATTTGGTGTTGAGTTTTGCATTTCATCAGCTATAATCAAAGTATGATGAAACGTCCGACCTCTCATGTACCCCAATGGTTCAATAGAAATACACCTATCCATCTGGTTATGGGTCATAGACTGTTCAAAAATGTCATACATTGGCCTCGTCCATGGTTCCATCTTCTGATCCATATCACCAGGTAGGTATCCCATATCTTCGTCGGCCGCAACAATCGGTCTAGTGAGTACAACCCTCGCTCTAGTATGCTTTGAAATATGTTCAGTCGCAATTTGACACGCGAGCATAGTTTTTCCAGAACCTGCCGGACCAGTTCCAATAACTATGGGTTTACTTGATCTCAAAGCTAACATATATTTACACTGACCAGATGTCTTTGGGAAGTTCATCTATATTAATTAAAGATTTTTTCCTTATATATTTAAATGGACTTTCACTTTATAAAATTGAATTACAACGGTACGTATCTTAGCCTTGTGGATCCTAATTCAAAATCTCGTTTTGTATGTTTTGCTGAAAAAGATATGGCAATGAAATGTGTAGATTATGCAGCAGAATTTAGAGCAAGAAATCGTATATGGCCCTCTTTAGATATGTCTTCAGAAAATAGAAAATTGGAATTAAATGAAGAGGTAAAATTTCCATATGGTTCTCCTCGAATTATAAAACGTTCACTGGATATTGAAACATTTGATTTCAGTACTTTGGATAAAATAGCATGTAGAACAAACGTCTCATTTTACTGTATAATAGCTTTTGACGTGATTTTTCGTAATGATAGTGAAAGTATAAAAATGTCCGGACAGGAGATGGATGGTGTGGCTAACCCGGAAGATTTTGGTGAGTGGATGGACTTTAGCTTAAAAATAAAGTGAGATCTATGTATAACATGTGTGGTATTATCGCCCTCTTCGGTGAAGAAGTAGATTTAAGTTCATATCTCCTTTCTCACCGAGGTCCAGATGACTATAGGACATCTAAAATCGGGAAGTGTCGTATGGACTTTTATCGTCTCGCGATTAATGATTTAACAGATGCCGGTATGCAGCCATTTTTACAAGATAAGTCTATGCTTATTTGTAATGGTGAAATTTACAATTACAAAGAGTTTCTTTTAGGCAACGAAAAGAGTACCAGTGATTGTGAAGTTATCCTCCCTATGATCAACTCCTTTGGTATCACCAAAACATGTGAACTGTTGAACGGTGACTTTGCTTTCGTATACACGGATGGTAAACGTATTATGGCAGCCCGTGATCCCGTGGGTGTTCGTCCACTTTTTTACACTCGTTACGACGAGAATTCAATCGCGTTTGCGAGTGAAGCCAAGGCTCTAGGTTCCCTCCAGTCTGAAATACATGTATTCCCACCCGGTCATATTTTTGACTCGTACATTAATGACTTTGTATGTTATCACACAGGGTACTGGAATGTTAATAAACACATCAATAACCATATGACCGATGAAATTCGGGAATCTTTTGAGAAGGCGGTCAATATTCGCCTAGACAATACTGATAGAGAAATTGGTTTCCTATTGTCCGGTGGTCTAGACAGCAGTCTTATTGCTTCTATCGCTTCCCGTAGACTTGGTAAGATTAAGACATTCTCTATTGGTCTAGAAGGAAGCCCCGATTTACAGGCTGCCCGTACAGTTGCGAAGTACCTAGATACAGAACATACGGAGGTTACTTTTACACCACAAGAAGGTATTGCTCATCTCACTGATGTGATTTATTCACTTGAGTCATATGACACTACTACAGTCCGAGCAAGTACACCTATGTGGCTGTTGTGTAGGTACATCAAACAGAAGACAAACTGTCGCTACATATTTTCAGGTGAGGGAAGTGATGAACTTCTAGGTGGATACCTCTATTTCCATAACGCCCCAAATGTTGACGAGTTTTCATGTGAGAATATGAGACGCCTTCGTCTCATTCATCAGTTTGACGGACTTCGTGCCGATAGATGCGCGGGTGCACATGGCCTAGATCTTATAGTGCCATTTCTCGATAAGAATTTCATTGACTTGTGTATGAGAATGAATCAAAATGATAAGGTTGGTCCAATCGAGAAAAGCATACTTCGTGAGGCGTTTGAGGGGTATCTTCCCCATGATATTTTATGGCGACAAAAAGATGGGATGAGTGATGCTGTGGGTACAAACTGGGTAGACGAGGTGAAAAAGTACGCAGAAGAAAACGTGGATGACGTTTTATTCAAGGAGACTAAGGTAAAGGCGTGTGGTCACAATCCATCAATTACAAAAGAAGAAGCTTTGTACAGAAATATCTTTTGGAAGTTGTATGGGAAACAAAGTGATCACCTCATATCCGAAATATGGAGACCTAGGTGGACAACTATAACTGATCCAAGTGCGCGTCTACTTATAGAAAAGAATCGTACTTAATGTATATGACCGATTTCGTAAGGAATTTCAACAGTAATAGCGAGGCCGATGTAATGTGGCTTAAGGAGGTTGGTCAGGCGACTGTTAAAACTATGGATGGCACAAAGGTGGATATTATTAGTATCATCAACAAAAATCAAATTAAGGGTAAACCCAAAATGGATAAACCTCTTGATTGGGCGTATGTACACTTTCAGCTATGCATGAAGTATGCCAATGCTGTTCTAAACGAGGATGCGTTCGTCCCGGGTTCCAAATGAGAGGTATTCCTCTAATGTAAAATCTTGTGGTTCCGAATTTTCGTCCATGCGTATGAGTAATATCTTACCCCGCACTTCTTCACCATGAAATGGGGACGGTAAAATATTGTCATTTTCAATCATACCTTGTTCAGCTTTCATAATAACCACATCTATTTCAGGCCATTGACCAATAAATGTACCCCTACCCCCAAGTAGTTTGAAAATTTCATTCTTAGAGGGTTCTATATCCAACTCAATTTCTTCATATCTATCTTTTATCTCATGAATGAGAACAGCCTTAGTCATCTTAATTTCACTATATAAAAAAATATTTACAAAAGATATACCAAGATGCATCGTAAGACTATGTTTTTTATCGCTATCGCAATAGTGATGTTTGTTTGCGCTATGGGATCCATTGATATCAAATTCGGTGGCCCCATGTTCAGCACGAATGGTAAGGATCCTAGATTTGTCTTTGCTGAGAAGTATCGCCCACCCAACGCTGATTACAAATACGGCTTCGTAGACACCAACCCCGCGCGTCGTGTTGGTGCGTTCTTTGATAATTGCTCACCTGAAAATATGGAGGATTGTAAGAGGAATGATCCTTACAAAGAGCTCCCCAAACCCTAAGTAAACACAATTTCACTGAGAAGTATATATTTCTCACTAAAATTGTCTTAAAAGATAAACGAGCTTATTAGGTAAGTATGAATAACGTCACACGCGATTTTGTTGTCAAACGTCTATCCGAACTTTTGGAGTTACCTGAGGATGATGTCATCTGTGTGAATATGGAAAAGAATATATTGAATCACTCGATAAGTCGTTGTGAAGATGCTGCTTGGGAAAACCACAAATTTACAAACATCTACAAACACAAATTCTTACAGATTCAATATAATCTCAGAAAGTCTCCTGAATTAAAGTTAAGTATTTTGAATAAAAATGTTAAAACGAAAGAAGTTATTGAAATGGATCCCGAGAAGTTATGGTTTGATGGACCACGTGCTAAACAAATTGAACACAAGATTCATAGTGATCTACGAAAGCAAGCGTTGGTCAAGGAGGCTAGAAACCAAGAAGGATTCTTCAAATGTGGACGTTGTAAATCGCTCAAGACAACATATTTCCAGATGCAGACAAGATCTGCGGATGAACCCATGACTGTTTTCGTAAGCTGCCTCAACTGTGGGAAAAATTGGAAGTGTTGAGTTTGTGTTCAGAGTCTGTAAGATCTGTTTCTAAATCACCCACTGATAACACAAAGTTATATGGGAGTTGTTTTTTCATCAATGTTTTAGTACTGGGACTCGTGAATCCCAAATAGTCGCTAGGAATGTTATACTTACCGAGTTGATTTATCGTCCAATTGATTACATGCTGTATACTAGGTCTAGCTGTAATAATCACGATCTTGTACCCCAAATGTCTAGCTATATGTAAAAGTTCAATCATTTGAGTGATTGGTGTACCATCTGTATAGATTAGGGTGTCATCTATATCGAACATAACCGCGTCGTTTTCTCTGATAATACGACCAGATATGTACTGTACACCCCTTTCTTTAAGAGTATCCATTAATGTTATTAAAGATTTAAATTTCAAAATAACCACATGATCATAGACGTCAAGTGTGATGATGGTACTACACAGATAGCTCGTACTGTTCTCGAAACTGATACGACCTACACTGTAAACTTTTTAGAAAGGAACAAGTATCATCTATACGATTTCATGAATATAAATGAAGTTATTAATAAAGAGGCGGTTTCTGGGTTTTACGACACTGATGATCTTGAAAAAACGCACCTTTACGCAAAGAACCCTAATGGATATGAACTCGTAGATGACAGTGATGATGAGGACTACACATATTCTGATAACGAAAGTGAAAGTGAAAGTGATGTGAGTTTGGTTGACGAAGACGAAGACGAAGACGAAGACCTAAGTTAATAAAATATATGAAACATTTTATCAACCATGGAGTATAAAGAACAAAAAAAGCGTGTAACTAAAAATGATAAGAAAAACAAAAAACAACTCTTCTCACAAAAACATATAAGAAACGTACTTAAACAAAAGGAGCAAGCAGTATCTAAGAGAAACGATGGCACCTTACCACCCCCCAAATGCGCACTATTCCCAGATGGACGTATCCGAGTATGACCAAGACAAAGTATTTTCATTCATCGGTAAAACTGGTAAGAAGTTTTATTGGTTGACGAAGAAACTTGAACTTGACTATTTGTGGTATGATAAGGAGCGTGAGGTTATAGAAATCTGGGGCCCTTACCATACACATGTGAACCAACAATCTGAACATGTCATTCGTTGTGAATTGGATTATTTTCTGAAACCTAAGTCAGAGGATACAACTGTAGAAAACAATGAGTTTTTACAAGCGCCCATCGAGGCGTGTTAGTCCCACCCTCCCAGAGAAGGTGGGAAAGTTGGATGAGAACAGCTTTTTGGGTCAAATATTGAAAAAAACACAAACCGATTATGTCCCAGTTCCAAAAAGACCCGTCTATCATCAAGATACATACTTGAAGATGTTGGAAAGAAACTACAAGGAAATGGGTGTTCCTTATGTAGATCCCGGTTTACCTACATTTGCACCAATTGTAAAACCACCCAAAAAAGAAGAACCGGAGCTTGATGTACCCGACCGTGTTTATTTGAAACTTCGTGTTTTGAAAAACGGTATTGTACGCATTAAACTGAATTGCGCAATTTGGGATCTACACAATAAATATTATAAGGATGTCAAAAGACCACCGTTCAAATCCGTTTTACAGGCGTACAAATCTCATGGATTTAGTAAAGAGTATCTTGAGCAACTCAAAAGAAATCAAGAAAAGCACCAACGACTTTGTATTCACATTGACAAAGTATTTACAAAAATATTTGATAAGGAACCCACTAAGAAACCTAAAAAGGAAAAGAAGAAACCAAATGAAACTGAAGAAGAGGTCGATGAAATCAAAGAAGTTGACGAAGATGAAGATATTGTTCCACAATCAGATGATCCAGAGGAAGAGGAAACTTTGGACGTGGAACCAGATGAAGATGAAGAACCAGAAGAAGAATTTGTAGATGATGCTGAATAGATGCCTAAGTTAACAACGTTTGTAATAAAAATGAGTCATGAATATATTTTTCCTATCCCTCATACCCAAGGAGATTGCTCACATGTCATGTGATCAACATGTCGTAAAAATCCAATTGGAAATATGTCAAATGCTGTATACAGCTTGGTATTTCTCCAATGAGGAAGAATTCGTACACGCTCTAGCCCCTTTTATTAAAGATGGGTCACGTCGGGGGTACAAACCAGCCCATAAGAAGCACCCTATGACTATGTGGATTGCCTCAAGTTTGAAGAATTATAGATACGCATGTAAAATAGGTATAGCTCTAACGTTAGAGTATACACATCGATACGGTAAAATTCACACTTGTGCGAAGCATTTACTTTGGTTGTACCAAAATCATCCAACCCACTTTGAAGAACGCAAAAGTGAGACGGCGTATTACTCCAAAGAAGGTATCCCTGAATGTATGCCAGAACAGTTCAGAAGTTCTAGTATTGTGGAAGCGTACCAAATGTATTATATGGTTGACAAGATGCATTTCGCTCGATATAAAATCCCAATTGATAGTAAATGATTATAGCAACTTCATTTTTTGATCATCCACATATCAAAGGTGTAGTTGAATTTGAAGAGAAGGGAAATAGGGTTCTCATCAAAGTGAATCTAAAGTCTTCCAAGTACAAAAATAGTACTCATGGTATCCATGTACATGAAGCGGGTGATCTCACACATAACTGTATGGGTGCCTGTTCACACTTCAACCCCTATAATAAGAAGCATGGTGGACCAAAGTCATCTGAGAGGCACGTTGGTGATATAGGAAACATCAGATTTGATTCAAAGGGTGTTGCTAAATTTAGGATGTATGATAATCACATTAAATTGAAGGGTTACAAAGCCAATATTATCGGTAGATCCCTAGTAATCCACGAAGATCCAGATGATCTAGGTATAGGTGGACACAATGACAGTTTGACGACTGGACATGCGGGTAAAAGAATCACATGTGCGGTTATCGGATATTCTAAGCGAATGTTTTGTAAATGAATATAGCTTCAGGTCTTTTTTCGGGGTCACCATACCCCAATGATTTTAGATACTGGTGTATCTCTGAGTCTTCAGAGAAATCGTGTATTTCAATAAGAATTGTAGGTTTATGTTTCTTAATAGTTTCAGTCGCACCCTTCAAAACCTGTAACTCATGACCTTCTACGTCAATTTTAATAAATGAAGGAACACCCGTATAGATGTCATCTAGTCTTTCACAGCTGACATCTACACCTTCACCTCGCATTTCATCTGTGTGATGAAAACTCGTTCCACCGTAATTGATTAGTACGTTAGATTGACACCCGTGGGAGGGTATATGAATCTTTGTAACAGTTTTTTCATCTGAGAGGGCACATGGAATAACCTGAACTGGGTATCTCAAAGAGTTATTCTTGACATTTAGACTGACTATATCATGATACACGGGTTCAAAGGATAGCACGGGGCCATAATCTGAAAAGAGTAAAGTGTTGTAACCAATATTTGCTCCAATGTCAATGATCTCTGTACCAGGTTTATGCAACATACGTATATCGCGTCGCATCCACCGATCCCATTCATGTCCTCGCGCAATAGCGGGTCCTATGTATTCATCGTCTGAAATCACATGTACATCGTAAATCCCATTGTTTACACGAGCAACGTTAATTTCCATACTTCTTTTAATACGGTATAAAACTTTAAATACTGTTATAACAATGGCATGTCCACATGGTATAAATTTGATTCGTTGTAACGTGTGTAATGGTGGTCCTTTGTGTATACATGGGGACTTGAGAGAATTATGTGAAACATGTAGATATTTTGAGATATGTGAACACAATCAACGAAAAGTAAGCTGCCACGTATGCCGAAAAAGTTGGTTAAAACAATCACCACTTTATTATAAAGTATGTTCAGCATTGGAAAAAACTTTACCGCACCCACTGTCAAAGTTGATACCAAGGAACGAAAGGTGGAATACCACCCAAGAACATATACACAATTTATCCAAGGGATCAAGAACCGTGAACTCCCTTCCGTAATCATACGACCCAATAAGAACATTGCAGTGTTTCAGGAAGAGAATGGGGATTACGGTGATGTTTCAATCCCACAGAACGAGCAGTTGTGGCAGACACTAATGGAAAGTGAGACTGAAGTTCTCATAGATAATACCCAACCTGTATCTCTCATCGAGAATGTTGTCATGTTCTTTTTTATTGCTTACATATTTACCCTTGGTCGTACTCTATTCGCCCCTAGAGGTGAAGGTGGTATGGGAATGCCAAATCCTTTCATGAAGTCTGCCGAATTTAATATGGAAAATGAGGTTACCACACGTTTCAAGGACGTTGAGGGTATCGACTCAGCTAAGGATGAGCTCGAGGAGATTGTTGACTTTCTCAAAAACCCCGAGAAGTACTTTGGAAGTGGTGCCCGAATCCCACGTGGCGCACTCCTCGCCGGTTCCCCAGGTACTGGTAAGACTCTTCTAGCTCGTGCTATCGCGGGTGAATCGAGTGTACCTTTCCTCCAGTGCTCCGCGGCGAGTTTCATTGAAATGTTCGTGGGTGTTGGCGCTAAGCGCGTCCGTGAACTTTTCCAACAGGCGCGAGAGAATCAACCGTGTATCATCTTCATTGACGAGATTGATGCGGTGGGAAAGAAGCGTGGTGGAACTACTACACCCGGTAATGATGAACGTGAGCAGACTATCAACCAGCTTCTCACTGAGATGGATGGTTTTGACAATGAGACTGGTATCGTAGTAATTGCTGCGACAAATAGGATTGATATCCTAGATGATGCACTGCTCCGTCCCGGTCGGTTCGACCGTAAGATCCAGGTATCCCTCCCGAGTGTTAAGGGGCGCCTAAAGATTCTTGGTGTCCACGCTCGGGGTAAGAAGTTTGCACCTGATGTACGCCTCAAGAATATCGCTAAGCAGACGACTGGATTCTCTGGTGCTGACTTGGCAAATCTGTTGAATGAGTGTGCTATTAGGGCTGTCAAGGATGGTGACGGTACCATCACAAATGATATTACTGAGAATGTCTACCAACGCATTGTCGTTGGGGCTAAGGGTGATGTGAAGTATTCTTTCCGTAAGAAGGAACTTGTGGCGTACCATGAGGCTGGACACGCCATCATCGGTGTTCTTGTACCAGATTATGACAAAGTCCGCAAGGTTTCTATCATGCCCCGAGGTGCTGCGGGTGGTGTGACATTCTTCCAACCCTCCGAGGATAATGCGGACAGTCCATTCTACACGAAAGAGTACCTACTCGCTCAAATCCTCGTTGCCCTAGGTGGCCGTGCAGCTGAGGAGGTTATCTATGGAGCCAATCGTGTCACAACTGGTGCGAGTTCCGATTATGCTAGGGTCTACCAGATTGCACGTGAAATGGTAACGACCTATGGCTTTGGTAAGAATAAGTATGATTACCGTAACCTGTCTCCATCAGCCGCTCTTAAGGTGGATAACGAGATTGAAAACATCGTGTCGCAGTGTTACAGGTATGCGCTCAAGATGTTGGAGGATAATAAGGACAAGTTGGAAGAACTCAAGGATTTACTCATCGAGGAGGAGA
>Ga0222718_10002380_pt1 | contig 16962 bp, 19 predicted proteins | sample C33_27DmetaG_FD_165045 | JGI IMG/M metagenome (GOLD analysis project Ga0222718, IMG submission 165045) | Estuarine water microbial communities from San Francisco Bay, California, United States - C33_27D | ecosystem: Environmental > Aquatic > Marine > Unclassified | place: USA: California... | reverse complement strand
CAGCACACGAGTATGAACGTTGAATTGTGCGGTCTCAACACGCTTGTGCTCTACCACAAGGTCCTCGGTGGCAAGAAGTTTGGCAAGTTGAGATTTGATTTCGTGACGGACGGTCATTGCTCTGTTGCGTATGAACGTATTATACAAAAGAACCCCGCCTTTTGGGCGAGGTCATGTGACGCTTTTTGAACTGGCGAAGTGCTTCACGCCGTGCTCTCATTGCTTGTGGTTTAAGTTTCCTCTTCTGTTCTTTCTTGGAGTGATGTTGCCAATTTGGAGTGGTCATCTGAAATCCCTTTAATACGTTTCCAATCATTATACATGGCTTGGAGGGACCAACTGGAAGATAAACTATCGGGTCCGTTTTCTAATAGTTCCAATTGTCTTTTATTAAGAACTTTCATAGATTTATATTCTTCTTTCCAATTCATACTAATCTAGAAAATCCCTTTACTTTATCAAACTTTAGTACATTATCAAATTTATCATGCAATTCAGATTTGTGCGAGATAACAAAGATGTTTGCATCCTTAATGACATAACGAATGATCTTAAGAAACTCATCAGTACCAAACCCATCAAGTGATGAGTCAAAGACTTCATCCATAATCAGCAGATTGGTGTTTACAGAGTTTTTGACACGCGCTACCTCACGCCAAGTGAAGAGTAGGGCAAGGTCGATTCTCATCTTTTCACCTTCACTAAAAGAACTATAGGAAAAGTCCTCATGAATAGGTGACTCTACAGTTTCATTAAATTCTCCATCAAGTTTAAAGTTGATGTAGAAGTCCATCATTTGAAGATAACGATTGACCTGCTGATTTATGAACGGAAGATACTTCTTAATAATCTTCGTTTTTACACCATCATCCTTAAGTAAGGAATAGGCAAAATCGTGATGAACGATTTCTTGTTTTTTGTCTGAAAGATATTCAATTGTTTTTTGGAGATTTGTTTTAAATTCTTCTAACTTCTCATGTTCAGTATTTCGGTTTGCAAGGTTCTCGGTAATAGTTTGAATTTCATTTTCAAGATCTCGGATTTGTCGCTGGTTAAGTGATACCCGAGTATTGTTTTGAGAAATGCCATGCGTTAGTTTCGTAATCTCCTGGGAAAGGGCATTGAACTGACGCTCTCGTTCTTGTTCAGACTTAATTGTTTGCTCAAGTTCTTCATAACCTTCCTTAAGTTCTCTTGCCTTATTTTGAGCGTCGCTAATTCTATTTAACCGAAACTCTTCTTCTATGGTCTGAGTGCAGGTAGGGCATACCGTATTTTCGGTAAAAAACTTATGCTCTTTAGTAATGGCAGATACTTTTTGTGAGATTTTACCCTTTAAGTTGTTTAATTTTGGTAATTTTTCTCTAGAACCAGTGAGTTTTTCTTGTCTCTTAGATATTTCTTCAATATTAGATTGAAATCCTTCATTTTCTTCTATGTAATTACCAACTTCACCATCTAACTTGGCAATCTTTTTTTTATTGGCATTTATATTGGCATTACCACGATTCTCAAGTTCTTCAATGAACTCCTGTTGCATTTTCATCTTATCTCGGATTGTCTGCTTTTTTAAATCCAGAGATTTGATTTGCTCCTTCTTTTCACGAATACGATCTTTAATGATATTACTCATGGCAGAAAAGATACGAATGTCCAAAAGGTCTTCAATCACTTCACGGCGATTTGCAGTCGTCAACTGCATGAATGGAACAAAAGTGCTACTACCCAGAATTACAATCTGTGTAAAAGACTTATAGTTTAATTTAAGAATACTTTGCTCCAACACTCTCTGATTAGCACGATCATCTGCCTGCTTGTGTAGAGGATTTCCATTTACTTCAATATCAAAAATATTAGGTTTAATACCTCTCCGAACCAAATAGTCTCTTCCATTAACAACAAACTCCAACTCAACCAAACAATCTCTCTCATTGGTTGTATTAACTAGTTGTGGTTTATTAATCTTACGGAAAGGTTTGTTAAACAAAACAAATGTAAGTGCATCAAGAATCGTGGACTTACCCGCACCATTTGTCCCGATAATTAAATTTGTATTGTTTTTTTCAAAGTCAACTTCTGTCATATGATTTCCAGTAGACAGAAAATTTTTCCAACGAATCTTTTTAAAAAGGATCATGTGTGCGGTTTAGGCGGAATAACAATATCGTCAGGAGTTACCACTGCATATTTGTAATTATACATCTTACACGTCTTTATTGCAAGTTCATCATCAACTTCTACAACTTCCATTTCTTTTTCATAATCAGGATCTTCCTCTAGGAGCATTGCATATCTTTCTGCATCGTCTTCATCTTCAAATAAAAAAAGAACTTTATCACCATATGCATCTTGAACGGCATATGCCCCATCATCTTTTCTGTCTTTGAGGGTTAGAAGAAACATTTTATTCTACTTCGCAGGCTTGCCTATACAAATCTTGAAAGATATTTTTGATTATATTCTTGTCAAATTCCATTTCAGATTCTTCAATGTAACGATTTAAAATTGAAAGAGTATTTTCTTCTTCATCAATTTCAAAATCTTCACTCTCCTGAATTTCAAAATTTTCTACAATTTTTAAATCTTGGATTCCAGAAACATATAATTTATCAATAAACTTTTCAAATGTTTTTGGATTTGATTTTTTTCTAACGATTACTTTGACAATTTTGTTTTCATATTCAGATGCATCAAACATCTGATATGGAGTGTCTTCATAGTAGATATTATAGAATAATTTATATGGATTATTAATTTGAGTGAGTTCTAATGTTTTGGTATCAAAAATATGAAATCCACGAGAATCATTCACATCATTCCAGAACATCTCATAAGGGTTACCTAGATAGAAGATTCGTCCGTCGTCACTTCGTGTATGGTAGTGACCAGAGAAGACCTTTGTGAATTTTTCAAAGAGGTTGCACTCCATACCGTCTTCCATGACGTGTCCGCGATGCGCTCTAAATCCGTTGAGTTCAAGGTGCCCCATCGCACATACGCTAGTTGAACTTTTAATAGCGTCGACAGTTTTTTGATAATTTTCTGCATTAATCCAAGGAATAAAAAGTATATTTAATCCACCAATTTCAATTTCACTTACGCTACTATAAGTTTTTATATTAGAGTAAGTTTGTAAAAGAAGTTCTGGCGAGTTAACATCATTGGTATTTTTGTAGTAACAATCATGGTTACCAACAATCATATGAGTTTCATACTTGGAAAGAGGATCGAATACAACTCTCTTTGCCCACTCTAGAGATTGATAGTCAATTGATTTACGACTATCAAAAGCATCGCCCATATGAATAACTGTTTCTACACCGTGCTCTTCAAGAGATGGGAAGAATACATTTTTGTAAAATAATTCAAAATAATCATGAAGGTGCTTGGAACCTTTCCTCGCACCATAATGAGTATCGGTAATAATGGCAACCTTCATCAGCGGTTTTTATATTGAATATTATCCTTGATGCTATTATAGTCTGAACTGTGCCCAGAAAGCAAGCTGTCATCAACCATCATAACTTCATCGAAACCAGTTCGTTCGATAATTTTTGTTTTAATATCCAGTTGCTTCTTCTCTTTCTGAATTCGACGTAGAAAGGCGTAGTGAATAATCTGCGTAAAGTAAGCAAACGGATTCTTTGACTTCTCTGGATCGAAATTGTGAATGTATTGAACGCAATTTTCGATTCCATCAGAAATCATGTCCTCGCGGAACATGTAATTGACAAAATTCGGTTTATAAGAAAGGTGAGTTGCAATTTTCAGAAAGCAATCTCCAAGATAATTCGTAATCGGTGGTTTCCCTTCCCAATTCTGTGAACGGTCTGCTTTGGTGGGTTCTCTACCGTTGATCTCAATAAAACTTTTTTCTACTTTGGAACGATAAACAATTAGTGCCTCAAGCAACTCCTTGTTATTAACGTAGTGTTCTGTCTTCTTTTTAGGCATGACATTGCTGTATTAGATAATATTTTGTTATTAATATTATAGCACACAATCAGGGCTTGACAACATAGTGAATTATAAGTAGAATACCTTTGTTAGGGTTGAAGAGGGGAGCTTAGCTTTCTTTAGTATCTTCTATACTATTATAGAGTTTCTCTAGACGATTTCTTGCTTCTTCTACCGAAGTTACATATCCCATCTTTTTTGATATATTAACTCTACTAGAACCATTCGGTAGAGGACTACTATCGTCATCGTCATCATTTAAATATCTAGTGTATATCTCAATCAGATGTTCATCACTGGTTTCTGTGATGGTCATTACTTTTTCATAGTTAATTACAAAAATATCATCGGTAGAGAGTTCTACCCATGGTTTAATTTTCATTAATGTATTTCCATGATGATTAAATGTTTTTATCGTCACTGGACTTTGTAGTATAAGAAGCGTATTATCTTCAGTGTGTTCAACAGATACAAGGGAAAATATTTCTTCTCCAGATATAAGTTTTATAATCGCGTAAAACTCTTCTTCCATATTTAACTTTTTAGGGGAATGTTTACAATGTCATAGTTGAAATTTTCTTCACTATAAACTTTGATTCTTTCAATTAGATGATTAAGTGTATAGTTTTTCCTGGATTTGTAGGAAATGTCGTCAGCAATGTCATAGAGAGTTGCCTTTGTCTTATTATTGCCTTTTCTGAGCACACGGCCAATAGATTGGAGATTCCGAATTCTAGATTTGGATGGAGAAGCAAAAATGACATTGTGCAGGTTTTTAATGTTAATTCCTGTACTAAATGTTCCGTATGAAGCGACAATAATCGCGTTTTCTTCTTTTTCTGTAATTTCTCTTACTTTTTCACGATCTTCTGTTCCAACACCACCGTGAACAAAGAACACATGACGATTATCAATCTTACTGTTATTTATTAACTCGAATAGAGGTAAACCGTGACCTTCAACTCTTGCGAATAAAATTAGTGTATTGCCCTTTAAATCCAAGGCAAGATTTTTGATAAATTTATTTCTTTTTTCGTGATTGATAATATACTGAACTTCTTCCTCAAAATTTTCAAACTTATGTGCAGGGTGTTTCAATAGAAGCACATTGATATCTAATTTGGCAACATGTCCTTTTGCCATTAGTTCTTCTGTTCTGATGATCTTATAAGATGCACCAAATAGTCCTTCTAGTACCCACTTATGTGTTTGAGTACCATCTAGGGTTCCAGTAAAACCATAACGATACTTTGCATCACCAAGTTTTGACATTATAGATATTAATGACTTACTTTTGAACTGGTGTGCCTCATCCCCAACCACTACGTTAAAACGTTCAAAATACTTTCGGGGGAGTTTATAGATGGACTGCCAGGTAGTGATAATCACTTGGGAATCAGTTTCCCTTTCTCTACCCGCATAAATCTTGTGGCAAAATGAACCTACGTCCCAGCCATAGTCTGCAAAATCTTTATACATCTGCTCTACTAGGGAAGTCGTCGGAACGACTATCAGAGTATTTCGTCCTCTCTCAACGTGATATCTCACAATCGAGTATATCATCAGAGACTTTCCAGAAGCAGTTGGGGATATCAACAACTTTCTATTATGTTTTAGGGCGTCGTATACTCCCTCTACTTGATAGTCGCGGGGAGCGTACTTGCAAATAGAAGTCATGTAATCTTTTACACCTTCCTTACAAATGTCTGCGTTTGACTCAAAAGGAAGACCATAATACTTATTGTCACGGAACTCATAAGTATACCCGTGATTATCACAGAATTTTGTAACCTTATCCAACAACCCGACGTATATCTCTCCAGTCTGGGTATTGAATAAACGAATTTTTCCGTCCCAGTACTTATTTCGGTACTGAGGCATAAACTTTGCACCTGGTACATCAAAGGTAAATTGGTCTGCTAACTCGTAGTAGACGTGTGGTTCTGCTTCAACCTTTAGATATACTTCGTTCTTTTTAGAAATAATCAAATGAGACATAACCCATAAGTTTCACCTATGGGTATTTATTGTCTCAACTAAACCCTGCTTGGAAACGATTCCACTCAATTGCGTTCTTGATTTGGAAAGTTCTATTGGATACAGTCTTGATAATCTCTTCCAGAAACTTCAGCATAATGTCATAATATCTGATTTTGAGATCTATCTTATTCAGTTTCTCATCAGCATCCATATGCCTTTGTAATGCCTCTTTATCTCTAACTTTATACGGAAATGGTTCTTCTTCGTAAACCTCTGCTGGTGCCTTTCCAGAGTAATAATTGTATCTTTCCAGTCTAACTCTGTTGTAAGTTTCTCTTGCTTTTTCACGCAACAAAGTAATCGTATTATAAAGAGTATAATACTTTGCGTGAAGTTGTGGAATTTTTAGTGATTCATCATGTAAGTTATCAGGGTCAATGACAGAATCTTTCTGCCACATTTCCTGAATTTGATCAAGATTCATAAAGGATCGCCACTTGGATCTAAGATATTATATACAGTATACTTGAAAGATGCCTCTGCTGTAAAGTAGTTGACATCGTTATCTGTAGCGTTAAAATCTAGAGATGTTAATGAAACTGGGAACAAATCAATAAATTTAACCATGGCAATATCGCGATAGTTACTATTTAAAATATGAAGTGTGCCATCACAAAACTGTAGTTTATCATCTCTTCTTCCAGTATCTGGATCTCTTACCAAATCTGAAAATTGACCAAAGTTCTCTGGTATTCCCAATCCAGTAATCCAGTTGTGAAGAATCATATAATTTTTTAAATCTTCATCAACCAAAAAACTAATCGTAAAATCTTCATATGTAACTTCGTCTCCAGGAACATCTAAAATTCTAAATGTTGTTCCTTGAAGAGCAGTGCCAAGTGTGATGCTTGGCACGTTTGCCGAATTTGATAAAAAATCAACTTTTTCTTTAGTTGCTAAAGTCAACTTGAATCCAATAGGAGATAGAAAGTTCCTATTGCGAAGTTGAGAATCATAAAAACTTGACATTATCAGGCATCAACAATTAGGTTATACCAAGTATCACTCATTCCACTGATAATTTTATCAGCACCTTCTTTATCTTGAGTATAACCTTCTGCAATCAAATGGTCAACTACTTTTTCGTAGTATTCATGAATTTGTTTTGCTTCTCTAGGAGTTGGCTGCATCTTTCTAAAGTTACTATATTTTATTTAGACAAAAAAAGAGGGGTCAGTGACCCCTCCAAACAAACCTTGTGAAAAGAATCACATGAGGTTGTTAACTTGTACGCGACGATAGTAGCGGTTGGAGTTTCTGGTGATACGTCCGAGACCCGCTTGAGTGCCTTCTGCGAATGGGTTAGCAACAAGACCGTAACGGGTCTTAAAGCCAATCTTAGGCTGGAAGGTGTTCTCGCCAACTGCACGTACCATCTGGAGAGGTACATATGGGCAGTAGAAGAGACCTGCGTCATAAGGTGAAGAACCCTTATAACCAACAACGTAGTATTGCTCAGGAGCAAGGTTGGAGGAATAAGGATCGATGTATACACGATACTTACCTTGGAGAACACCAGCGAAGGTGTTACCAGTGTCATCAACGTTGAGGTTAGCGTTGAGTGCAGGGGTGTAATCGAGTACGCCTGCCATGGTCAGTGCGGAGGCAACGTCTGCGGAGCAGAGGATCATGTTGCCCTTTCCTCTACGAGTTCTTTGTGCGATTGCGTTGGCATCGCGCTCGATTTGGAAAATCAGACCCTTGAACTTCTCAACCGACCAACGACCGTTGGAGTCAACGTCGAGGTCAAACTTACCTTGAGTTGCAACGTTGGTTTGTGCGCCAGACTCAGCAGCCTTATAGATGGTTCTGATGACTTCGCGGTTGATCTCAGCAAGAATCTCAGTTGAGAGGATGTTTGCGAGTTCCGCTTCAGCGTTCAGACCGTGGATTGCACGGAGGTCTTGAGCAAGCTCAAGGCTGTATTCTGCTTTCAGAGCACGTGACTTTGCAGTAACGGTGACCTTCTCGATTGAGAAAGCCATCTGGTTGAAGTCATTGTTGCCTTCGCCCAGACTTTCAGCGTCCTCGGTATCCATACCACGACCAACTCTATAAGCGAGTTGAGTAGCATCAGAATCAGGGCTGAGAAGACCAGGATTGGTTCCAGACTGTGCGGTTGTACCAAAACCAACGCTTGCGCCGTCAGAGTTACCAACATAACCTGAACCGAGTTCAGCCTCAGTTGCCGAAGAATCGGTTCCGGAGAATGCGGTATCTGCTTCGTCGAAGAATGCTTCTGTACCGTTCGACTGATTGCGATATCTGGAGCGCATCGCGAAGATGAGTCCAGTAGGACCGTTCATTGGTTGAACGCCAGCGAGGTCATAAGCGACCAGGTTAGGCATTGAACGGCGAATGAGGCTGATTAGAACGGGGTCAAAACCAGCAGTTGGTGAACCTGCAGCAGCAGAGAAACCTGCGGTGCTACCAGATGAGCCAGTGCTCATGGTTGGTGCTTCAGAGAGGAATGACTGCTCTTCGCGTGTTTCTCTCTCTTGGTTTTCTAGCAGGATAGCGGTGACAGCTCTACGATGAGAATCCTTGATTGGATCCATTCCCTGATAGTCGAGAATGGGTGCCCACTTCTCCTGCAGTTGTTCAGAATTGAACATTTGCATTTGAATTTACCTCTATAAAAAGTTAGTTTGATTTACGTATGATCTAAAAATCACTTTTTAGAAACTCTGCTGAGAGTTTGAAGATATGCTTCCATAATGGAACCAGCTTCTGGTGCAGAGGTATAACCTTCGGTCAACTCTACAGTTTCTTCAGCAGCTTCTCTTTGAGCACTAGTTGCACTTTCTGAGAAATAAGAATTTTTCAGAGTAACTAGTTTCTCACGATAGGTCTCTTCACTATCAAACTCAACATTTTCGGCAAGAGAAGCGAGTTTTTCTTTCTGAGTGACTGCAAGTCCTTCAGAAACTTCTGCAAAAATTACATCAGCAACTGACTCTGCTAATCTACGATTAAGAGCAACATTTCTGTCGATCTGCTCGTTGAGTTTAGACTCCATTTCATCTAGTTTATCTACCATGCTCTCGATAACATCATATTTATCTTCAGGGATTGATACATAATGATCTTCAAAAAGACCCTTCATTCCAGCAAGGAATGATTCGGTCATCTCGGTCTTAAGACCGTGCTCAATAGCGAGTTGGTTTTCTTCCATCCATTCTTGAGCAACATACTCAAGATATGAATCAACACGCTCAGTTAGTTCAACTCTAACTGCAGCAACTTCTTCAATGAGTTGCTCTTCGTACTGTGATTGAACTTGCTCTTTGATTTCTGCAACCTTAGATCTGATTGCTGCTTCAAAGATGGTGCGTGCTTTCTCTTGGAATTCTTCCGAAAGTTCTTCACCAGCGAGAAGTGCATTAACATCTTCTTCGATGGAGAACTCTTCTTCGGTTTCTTCTTCGATTTCTTCGTCGGTAGCTTCGGAAACGATTTCCTCCTCGGTAGTCTCTTCTTCAGAAACTACTTCCTCTTCGGAAATTTCTTCTTCAGCAACTACCTCACCCTCAATTTCCTCCTCTTCCTTCATACCCTTAGGCATGGGTTCAGCGGGCTTAGCACCTTTGTTGACAACATTCTTAACTTGCGCTAAGGTTGCACCAGGTTCTTTGAGTTTTGCCGAATCGTCATCGGACTTGTAATTTTCTGGAGTAGGACCGCCAAGATCTTCCCAATTACCAACGGTTTGACCGTCAGGAACCCCTGTGGTCAATTTAGGCATTGGTTCTGCAGGCTTAGCCCCTTTGGTTACTACGTTTTCCATTTCTTGTAAATTGCTACCAACGGACATTTGATTAGATATTTTTGTATTAATCTATATTTATTTATAAATTAAAGATTTGAGAGGAAATCGTTAAATAAATTCAACTTATGCTCTTCAAGTCTTCTTTGGTCTACAAGAGTGTTAATTCTTCTTTGAGTTCTCTCTGCAAGTTGCTCACGAAGAATTCCACCTTCCCAAACCCACTCTTTTCCTTCCATGATTCCTGAAACAAAAGCATCAGGAGCGGAAGGATCGGCAACGATATCAGCAGCAGTTGCTAACATGAAATCTTCGCCAACAACTTTACAACCATTGTGGTCTTCTTTCAAAGATCCAACACCACGAGAAGAAACACCAAGCATAACTCCTTCGTCAATGAGAGATCTTGCAATCTTACCCATGGGTGTTTCGAGAAGTTGTGCCTTACCAATAAAATTATTTCCCTCACATTTCAGAGAAACAATTTTATGAGAAACACGATCAAGATTGACAGTTGGACCGTCTGGATGACCGAGTTCTCCTAGAGCACGACCTTTTTGAATAAAGTTCTCATTGTATCTAGATACTTCACGTGAAAGAGTTTCCATGGGATACATGCGACCATTGCGGTTCTTAATGTCTCCCTGAAGAAATACTCCTTCGATGAAGCACTTCTTACACTTACCCTTTCCTTCGGTAATAAATTCGACCTTTGAAATTTCTTCTGTGATAAGTTTCATTTGATTATCCAGTGAATCCTACTTTTGCACCAACAACACCACTCGCATCTGCAAATACTGTGTGTGCTGCTACTTTTTCTAGATATTCCATAGTGGAAGGCAGCATGGTAAACGATCCAACACCCGTTCCGCCTGCGGTTTCTTGAACAGTAATTACAACTGCCGAAGCACTTGTATTTACAAGTCTGACAACCGTAGCTTCAGAAAAACTGACGCCAATGCCGGCGGTCGTTGGGACGTTTACCTCGTTTCCTTTAATTAAGGTTCTTGCCATCACTCCTCCGTTTCTGTATCCAGTTCACCATTAAACATAGAGTTTGCAACTTCTGGACGAATATTTTCAATACCTGTTGCTGCTTTATTGAACAAAACTTCTTTAATTTTGTCACTAATATCCGAAGCAGCGGCATCGGTTGCAATCAAATCGATAACATCTTCCATGAAATTAATCTATATGTATATTTTTTATTTATATCTCTGCAGATTTAGTGTCTTTTTGGAAGTTTGCATCCGTAACAGATGATGATGCTTCAAGGTCTGGTTCCATTGGAACATCACCGAGAAGATCTCCATCTCCTTGTGGTAAAGGTTCACCAGTAATTGGGTCTACTGAATTGGGATCTGGAATAATTCCATCCTTAATTTCTTTTTCAATTTGCTCATCAATTTCCTTCATTTCTGCATCAGTCTGACGCAAGATCTTACGGCGAACGTAGTCAACCGAAAAATACTTTCCAATATATGGTTCGATAGTTGCCAAAGTTCCGAGACGATCATTCATCAATTCACTTTCTTTTAATTCTGAGAATTGATTGTCATATAAGAAATCATATTGAATATGGTCTGAAATTTTTTCCCAGTCTTCTGGAGTGATGATATTTTTAAGAATCAATTGAGTTCTCAGCATATCACTGAAGATATATGCAAATCTTTTTCTCAATCTTCCAACAAATTTGGTGAACTTTAGTTCATCTCTTAGAATCTCTGAAGACCTTCCAAGATTAAATCCACCATCATTCGCAATTCTTGATTCTGGAACTCCAAGTGCTCTGTAAAGTTTCTTTTGGAAATACTCAATATCGGCAAGTTCGCCAAGGTTTTGTCCACCAGGAAGTGTGGTGATTTCGGTTCCTCTACCACCTTCCCTTCGAGGTAACCAAAAATCTTCCATCATGGACATGAACTTTCGATCATCACGAATTTCACCAGTTTGTGCATTATAAACCTGCTTATTACGATATCGGTTCATAACATCACGCAGATATTGTTCTGCTTTGACCTTTGGTAGATTACCAACATCAATGTAGAAAATTCTACGTTCTGGTGCTCTGGAAAGTCTATAGATAACCAGAGAATCCTCAATCATACGAAGTTGATTGAGTGCCTTAATCGCTTTGTGAAGATATGAAAGAATAGAACCCTTGTTTCTATCAACTAACCCAGAAGTGACATAGGTAACGGTATCTTTTGCCATCTTGATACCTTTTTGTCCACTTGCACTAGAAACCATCCCAATTGGATAGTTTGGTTTTGGTGAATATACAAAAAATTCTTCAATATCTGGATATAAAACTTTACTAGTTTCTGTGGTTCTTGAAAGATCAATTCCGTTGCCCTTACCAACCTTCTTTTCTTGGCGGACAAATTTCATTTTCATTGGATCAATGTATCTTAATTCCTTGATCCCTTCTTCTGGTTTCTTTAAATCAATTACTTTGTGGTAATATAGACGTCCATCAACATACCAATTTCTAAAAATTTCGTGAGATTTTTTATCAAAATCTAAAAGTTCTTTAATATATCTAAATTCTTTTCTGATAATGTCTTTTAACTTATCACTTGCATTAACATTTGAAAGTTCAATTTCTACAGGGGAATCATAAAGATCGCTGACAATTGCTTCATTGACAACATCTTCAATGGCATTATCCACCTCTGGGTGAATTGCCATTTCTCTATATCTTTTTATTAACTCGTGCTCGTTTCTATATGCGCCTTCAATATCAACATATGAACCGTAAAATCCACTAGCAATAAAATTATCAACCCCGTCCCCATTATTAGGGGGGACGGGGGAAATTACGGATTTTGATTTTTCTTCACTTGGCTCAATAGAAAATCCAAAGAGTTTTGCCATTTTATAAGTATACTTAAACTGTTCTAACTATTTATCAGTTTAGTGCAGGATAGACACTGGAGTCTGATCCTTCAGCGATATTCCAGTAAAGAACCTGGAATTCCACAGTAAACTCTTCAATTGTATCAGTGGTATCCATTGAAAGTGCAATTTCAGAAACATTTGTTGGGAACAATCCAACAAAATTATAAGTTCTTAAAATTCCACCATTTCTGTCTAACTGATCAACTTTTGCATCTGCAGTATAATCCGTTGGATTTACTTCTCCAGATCCATTAGTCAGTCTACTAATACCATTCATCCACTGCTCCATGACAGTTCTGAGTTTGAAATCAGCATCATTGAGAACAGTAACAGTCCAACTATCAAAGGTTCTTTCTCCAGCAACTTTAAGAACCCTTCCTCGGAAAGGAACTTCAACTGGAGTGATATTTGATGCTGGAAGGTTTGCTGCCTTTACCATGAAAGGAACCTTATTTGCAACATCAGAAGTTGATAGTGCTTGTGTTGCTGCGGCAGGAGTAGAATCATTACTCATGAAGGAAAGTGTCTGACCCGATCCGTTTGGAAAGTTTAGTGTAACTTCAAATAAATTGGGTCTTACGCCACCTCCCGTTAAATTTGATTTAAATTGGGAAATTGTTCTGAGTGCCATTTGTTTGTTACCTCTTTAAATTAAACGTTTCCAATCACTTCTGAGAATGAGACACCAGATCTGGTGGCTACAAATGTCAGTCCAATAAAGTTAATGGAACGAGATGGTTTAATGTAGATGTCTGCAATGAATTCATTGGCATCAATGATTGCCGCAGTGTTGTTGGTTTCATCGCAAATGAGTCTGAAATCTTGAATACCACGCTTTGCTTGAACATCTCTGAGGAAAGGTTCAACAGCATTAACGAATGAACTTCTTGTGAGAGGATCATTAAATTCAAACATTACATCTCTAGCAGCACCCTTGATTGCTTGTTCAAGGTAGATAAACAACCTACGAACATTGATTCTGTCGAATGCAGAAGATTTATTGAGTGCAGTCTTATCACCAAACAGTGTAATACCACCGCCAGGGGTGAAGATTACAGGGTTGATTCTTGCACTGTAAAGGCGATCTCTTTGTGCCTGACTTGGATTATATGCAAGTTTCACTGCATTGAGAATTGATCCTCTGGCAGTTCCAGCAGGTGAGAACCAAGGGAAGTTGGTTGCATCATTTCTTGCACAAATACCAGCGATATCACCATTTAGTGGAACATAACGGAAGGTATCGCTGAAGCGATCGTACATGTACTTGTATCCACTATCCAGAACCGCATATGATGAAGAAGGAACTGGTGCATAGAAACTAATCAAATTGTCCGTAATATCGGTAGCACCCTTAACGGTATATCCGTTTCCAGATGTTGTAAGAAGTTCGGATCTGCAAGGAGAAACAAATGCAACTGCATCTTTTCTAACTTCTGCAACCGCAATCACCTTACTTGCAAGTGCCTGAGCATCTTCTCTGCTATAACCAGCACCACCCATAAGCAGGAAGTTGACGTCATATTCGTCATTGTTTGCAAAAATATCATATCCAGTTGAAAGATCACCAACACCTGCAGTTAGTGCTCCAGATGCATCAAGATCTGATGCACCATCATAGTTCAAACCACCACCCAATGTGAGAGTGCTATTTCCAGCGGCAGCAAAAATGATTCCAGAAGCATCTTGATCCCAACCTACATCGGATGATAGATCAAAACCGGAACCGCCAGATGCAAATCCAGTTGTTACGATACCAGCAGGTGCTCCACCAGCGAAGATGTATTGAGAACCTTCGGCTGCATATTTTCTCCAGTATGAAGTCGATCCAACAGAATACTCAGCATCCTTTGCTTTTGATAATCCTACGTGCTTCTCAAGGATTGTTCCTGCATTTCCAGTAACATCACCATCATCATCAATAACTACGACGTGAACTTCATCAAATCTTGCTCCTTTATCAGCAGCATATAGTGAAGTTGAAGGTCTTTCTGCAAGAGTGTTCCAATAAATTTCACTATTAGATAGTGTAATTTTTTGTTGATCGAACCAATCTTGTCTGGTTGTTCCTGTTGTTGAACCAAATGCTATTGCGACACCTGCGGTGTGAATACCAAGTGCTCCATCTGCCGTAAATGCATAAGTTCCAGATGGTTGATAATCAACGGCAGTTTCAGTTCCAGCAGCGGAAACGTGGGAAAGAACCTTTACAGAAATTTGAGTGTCCGATGCCTCTGTGACAACTCCCTTTAGGAAACCGTCAAGTGCTTCGGTTGTTCCAGCACCAATCTTAGTTCTACCAACCATTGATTGGGTAACACCCATACCAACAGTAACACCTGAAGCACCAAGTGCGCCAAGACCACTAAAACCACTAAGAATTTGGTCTGCCTTACTGTCAATGATTGCTACTTTGATTCCGTTTGCCCAAGAACCAGGGTTTCTTGCAGCAACGGTTACACCAGAAATTATATTCTCATCATATCCAAGATTAACATAATCTTCGTAACTTCTAATCTTGGGTGCTGAACCAGGCCCAGCAAATGCATTCTTGAGTTGAGTATCATCAGATCTTACAACCTGAAGGGAACCACCATATGCTAGGTATGAAGATGCCACCATCCAAGTTTCATAATGATTATCAGTTGCATATGGATTTCCGAAGGTGTTTAAAAGCTCCTGCTCATTGTTGACAAGAACGGGCTCATTGACTGGACCTTTTGCAAAGGGTCCAACAATAGCACCAATACCTTCAGAAGTTGGATCGACTCTACCAAGAGTAAGATCAACTTCCTTAACAACAATACCAGGAGATGCTAAGTTTAATGGCATCTTTACGTGCTCCGTATCCAAATTAATCTGAAATTATTTATGGAAAAGGGTATTTTCAGTGGGGAAACAGTGCGTGAACAATCACCAATCTGGGTATTCCCAAACAATTGGCGCAATTTTATTTTTTCTGTTCTTTAAAATTCTTTTTTTGGTACATTCCTTACACTCATAAGAATATGCAGAAGGTAATGTTCCTCTACCTTTTCTAGTCAAGTAAAATCCATCCATCAAGTCTTTTTTCTGACCACAAACTCTACATTTTCTCTCATAAAAAAGAAGATGTTCAAGTTCTAGTTGATCATCAAAGTCCATTACATGTAGTCCCACATATACGAACGGTCACCATATTCGTCAGCATACCAGGTATCTCCATCTTTATCCGTAAATGGTTCCATGTGATTTATTCCATCAGCAATAAACCCAAAAGGTGCCATATCTTGTTCTATTTGATTTTTTTGCTCCTCATAAATTCTTTTTCTGATATCATTATCGGTCATTTCTTTAAAATAATCCTGAGCAACTAACCAGGAAAATATAACCAGGCACATCGCCAAGTCATCGTTACATCCTTCTTCTGCTTCAAATGAATTATGACGTTGTGCAAATGTTGTTAGTTCTGAAATAATATCATAATCAACTGTAAGTAACTTGTCATCTTCAAGAAGAGTTTTTAAATTGGAACATCCTAATTTTTTGACTGCAGATGTCATTCTGACACCTAATTGAGATTTTTTACCACTAAATCCCGATCCAACAATTTGACCTGCTCTTCCTCGCATAGAGCACATGAGTAAGTTTTCATTTTCCAAATCAAAATGTAAAATACTTGCTACTTGATCTCCGATATCATTGACTTCAATTAACAAAAATGCATTATTATATCCCCTTGCTATTTCATTAATGATGCTTGGGAACATCATTGGTTTTATTTCATTATTTCTATACTTACCAACGACTCTATATGGAAATTCTGTAATATCAAAAATAATAAAAGCAGAATAGTCATTTCCAAGACCACGAGCAACGTCAACGGTAATTAGATAATTGTGTTCTTCTTTAGGGTCTTCATAAATATCCAGTCCAGCATTTCGTTTAATTGGACTTTCATATACAAGATTTCGGAGTTTTGCTGGACTAATCAGTGTATTGACAGATCCTAGGAATTCGCACTCAAACTCAACCTTGAACTGCTGTTCTGAAGTGTTGGCAATGGTTTGTTCCTTCCATGCTTCATCGCGACCAGGAACTTCGGACCAATGAACATCAGTTGGTGTATATTCATTCTTACCTTTCTCCGCATCGTGCCACATGCGATAGAAATGATTCATACCCCTAGGGGTAGAAACGATAATTACCTTCGTGCTCTGTCCAGAAGAAATAGTAGGATAAACAGAGGCAAAGAAGTCATCAGCAATGTGATTCGGGATGAACGCGAACTCGTCAAGAAAGATGACATTATAGGATCCGCC
>Ga0222718_10002379_pt1 | contig 16967 bp, 13 predicted proteins | sample C33_27DmetaG_FD_165045 | JGI IMG/M metagenome (GOLD analysis project Ga0222718, IMG submission 165045) | Estuarine water microbial communities from San Francisco Bay, California, United States - C33_27D | ecosystem: Environmental > Aquatic > Marine > Unclassified | place: USA: California... | reverse complement strand
AAATTAAAATTAATTTATCTTATCTCAAGAAATATTTTAGAATAGCGGAGTCACTAAATCAAACTGGAATTAGCAAAATGCAGTTGCGCGGCTCCCACCGCTAAGAAATATTTTGAATTTATCTCTAGAAATATTTTGAATTTATCTCTAGAAATATTTTGAATTTATCTCTGGAAATATTTTGAATTTATCTCTAGAAATATTTTGAATTTATCTCTGGAAATATTTTGAATTTATCTCAAGAAATATTTTGAATTTATCTCTAGAAATATTTTTATAATTTATAATATAAATGTCATTAAGTAGTGCTTGTTCTTATATGAAGAATTGGAACTGGAAAAAAGGTGATAGTTATAAAGATGATACAGCAGGTGTTATATTCGAGAGAAATTATTTCGACTGTGGAACTTATTTCTTCGATGGTGTTTTTAATTGTGTTTCATTTCCAAAAGGTATGATGATATATCATGGGTCCAGTTTGCTTGCAGACAAAGTAGTTGAATTCCCAGTTGGTATAGATTATTATAAAGACTTTGATATTGCTGATAATAAGAAAAATATACCAGTAAACTTAAACAGATTATCAGTTGCTTATACGTTAGATGAATCATTAGAAGAAATAATATCAACGATGATTCCAATAACAGCTGGTTGGTATGCAAATCCATCTACAGCACAAATTTACTCTGGTTACTCTGGAACTGGAACACAGGCAGATAAGAATTGCGGAAGAAAATGTATAAATGCCTATAAGCTAGATAAAGATGTTATCTTTGTATTACTAGATGACTATAATATTTCAAAATTACTCCATTCTCGTGATGTCATAGTACCAGTACATATAAAAAAATCGTTAATGAATATGTTTCAACTTAAAACAAAGACACCATCAAAAACAAACTCCGACGAACCTTTTAATCGATTAAAATACGCAAAAAATCGAATTTCTTCTCGTGCATTTGATAAACCATTTGCAAGCTGGTTTTGTGGCAGTGACTTATTGTCACAATATGCAGGATTTGCATCAACGATGCAGTACAGTTCATATCATTCTATAAATTCTAAATCGAGAAATAAATTTCATTTAGAATTTATATTTTGTAATGCATTCAAATATTTAAGTAGAGATCTAACAAATCCATTAGATTGGATGTATTTTAATTTTAATTTAAACCCAATCCCTTTGTATCTGAACGAGTTATTGAAATATGAAACTACAAATGTAAACTTTCACAGTGGTAATTTGTTTGAACATTCAGTTTGGTCTTTATTATTTACTGAAGATCTACTACATAGAGGTCTACTAAAACAAGATCGAATAGAGAAACTAACAAACAAACATGAATTACTAAAAGTAATTGCTTTTACATCATTCATCCATGACATAGGCAAAATACAACCATCCAAATGCAAAATAAATACAAAAAGAAATAAATTTATTTATTTTTCGATACAGGACCACTCAGAAATAGGATTTGATTATCTAGAAGGAATAAAACAGATACCTTTCACTAATAACACATTAAATACAGTAGTCAAAAAAATAGACTACATTCAAGTATTGAATTCGTTTGGAATACCTATTGATTATCACAAACTCATATCTATAGTAATAAAATATCACAGGGTTTTCGGTTTTATTCTTAAAAAAGCAAAATCGAAATCTGACTATAATAAATTAGCGGATGAATACATTAACAAAATTATCAATGATAAGTTTGTTAATGTTTATTATAAGAAGAATCCATATAATATGTTAGTATTCTTTTATACATTGCTTATTGTTAGTATTTCAGACATATTGGCATCGCAACCATATGGTATCGGTAGACTTTCAACAAATCTCAAATTGAAAGACTTAAATTCTAAATCAGTCTATTTCCCTTACATCTCAAATGTTCCGAAGAAATATAGAGGTGGAAACTTGTCGTTCGTTTTAGATATTGATAACAAAGGTATCGATTTCGCTAATTATGTTTTAACAGTTATAGAGAATCGATATTTTAGCATATCCGCGCGGAACTTCGGATATATGGATATAGTTAATAACTTATGTAAATTAACATTCGAACAAACTAATTTATCAAGTATAGGAAAGTTTGATGCTTTTAATAAATTATTAACAGATAGAGTAAAAATTATAGAAAAACAGGCGCCACGTGTAGAAGAAAAACTTGATAGAGGAATCGCAAAAAGACAACTATTTTATGTCGATGCTTATAATAATGAACATAGAATTGTAGGATTACAACAATTAACTCAGATTAAAGATAGAAAAATGATTGGTCAATTACATACTCTATTTGATATTAAATTATCAATTATTTACACTTCTTATATGACTAGAATAAAAAACAAACTATCTAAGTTAAACCCACTTGATAATATAAATAAGCGGATCTCAGATCCGCGCGGATCCCCCGCCGATAATATTGCAAGACGTGTAAATCATGTTTTGAAAATATTACAACCTGTTCTTAGAGTGATATTTGACGAATATTCTATAAAACAATACCCCAATCGGAAAGAATGGACTCCAAGATTTAATCATAATTCTCTAAATCATTTAAGATCAGTTTTCTTTTGTTCTTTAATATTAAAAACTACAACATTTGTGGTTAATAATAACTTAAATAACACTGATATTTTCCTAATTCTTCTATTTTCTTATCTTAAAAGTATAGGAAGAGTTAATGAAAGCTCAGCGTCTGATAGGTACATCTATTATGATCCAAAAAAATATGTATCTCTTTTCAATGGACAAAAAGTACCTAACGTAAATGATGTGTATTCTCTTGGCAACTATGGAATCGCCCCTTTTACATCAGTATCGTCGGTCATACAATATGTAATTATTCAAACTATAAAAGATAAGTTTAAATTGACTCAAACTAATTATATGAATTATGATCATTCAATTTATAATTTAGTAATTACACCTAGTGAAGAAGATAATTTACTTAATCCTAGAAAGACGAATAGTTCTCTAACGAAACTGATCAATCTAGGTGGAGTAATTGCAATCGGTCACTATTTAGATCATTGCCGTCCAACAACTGGATATTCACAATTAGATTCTAAAAGTTCTAGTAATTTAAGAACTAATGATTTTGGAACTGGACTTCCATGGTTCTCTAAGTTTCTAAACAAATGGGGAGATAAAAATAAATTTAAAAACTTCATTCATTTCAAATATTTTCTATTTAATAAACAAAAAGAATTTTTTGTTAAGACTGGTTTTAAACCTAGAATTTATAATAAACAAAATATTCCAATCGAACAAAGTTCGGCAATTAGATGTGTTAATGAGTTTGAAAGTGTTCTGACAAATGACATTATTCAGCTATATACGAATTTTGAGAAAACATGGAAAATACTGTATTCTCTCTCAAATTAACTCGCGCTAAAATAAAAAATGATTTTTGAATAAGAAATCGTTTCTAGCAAGAAAAGATAAAATATGAATTACGAACTTGTTATAGATTTCAGAGAAAAAGATTTAATTCGATATCTGCGAACAAAATTAGAAGTAAAAATCGAGTCCTTAGATATTGGAGATATATTGATTAGAAAGCGGATCGGAGTTCCGCTAGAGCGAGTGAAGCCTCGCGGATCCGTCGCCGAAGATAATATAGTTTTTCTCATAGAGAGAAAAACTATTATGGATCTAAAGTCAAGTATTTGTGACGGCCGCTGGAGAGAACAAAAATGCCGTATCATGAACAATCTAGATAGAAAAAGAATTATGTATATAATTGAAGGTAATTTAGATCAAAAATTAACTGATAAACTATACAATTTCCCTGTATCAACTCTTATCGGTTCTATAATAAACACACAGCTAAGGGATGGTATACATGTATATAAGACTTCTTCAGTTAGAGAAACATCGGAGTATATTTTGAAACTTTATAAACAATTCTGTAACAGGAAAGATTATTGTAAAACTAATTCTGCGACTAAAGAATATTCTAATTCTATCAAAATCAAGAAAAATTCAAATATGAACAAAGAGGTTTGGTTCATATGTTTGCTTTGTTCTATACCTGGAATAAGTTCAAAAACAGCGACATCGATAACTGTAATATACCCTACATTAAGAGCATTATTGTCTGGATATGATAGCAAAAAAGATATTGAAGAAAAAAGAAATCTTCTTTGCAATCTAAAACTTCAATCAAATAATAGAAAAATTGGTAAGAAAAAATCCGAAATAATATTTGAATTCTTAGCGGCGGAGGAGCCGCTTGAGAAGCCGTAGATTCGCTAGCGGATCGCAGATCCGCGCGGAACGGAGTTCCGCTAAGATAAGATAAGATAAATTAAAATTATTTTAATTTTAATTTATAATTTAGCGAGTGAAGCGGAACGAAGCGGAACGGAGTTCCGCGCGAGTTTCACTCGCTCTAGCGGAACGGAGTTCCGCGAGAATCGTAGCGGCGCCAGATTCGCTCTAAGTTCTTGAGATAAAATGCGATGAAACTATCGTATTTCGTGTTTCAATAGCTAATTTTTTCAAATCATCAGAAGTCCATTTATAACGGTCAAATGTTGAAATACCAGGTATGCTCTTCGTTCTATTAGCAATAATACTAGCAACAATAGCAGACGTAGTATCAGAATCTCCCGCGGCTAATATACATGTTTCAATTCCTTGTATAATATTATCTGGTGATTTCAGAAAACAAACAATTGCAAATAAGGAAGTTTGAACACATGAAGCTGAGATAACTGAACCACCTCCCCAAAGAGAATCTCCTAATTCTTGTCCTTTAGTTGTAATCATTTTAACCAGTTTTTTAATGTTTGTTTCTTTCAAAAATGTTGGTATACACATTACTGCATCGGCAATTTCTTTATCAAAAATACGAACTGCATTTGCTAATCTTTCACAAAGTAATGTTGGAGTGTAAGGCAAATGTTTTGACCAAGGATATATAACAGATTCACATGATAAACGAGAACATTCTGCAATCAACACACAACAAGCTACACATCTAGAATTTCCATGTGTTAATAAACTTTGTTTTGAAGCAATAGACCAAAGTTTAAATGGCTGTTCCACAAACAAAGCCCCCAATGGACCAACTCTCATAACAGATCCATTTCCTTGAGTCTCTACAAATGAACCAATTAATTCTGGCGCAACTCCGTCTGAAAGAAGCTGAACAGATTGTCTTGTAGAAGACCCATAACCCACGATACCTGAAAAGATTTGCAGATTCGCGATCCGAGTGGCTCCACTTCGATTATCTCTTAATAATTTTGCCTTTTTAAATAATGTAATCAGTCTGTTTGCATAATCTTTAGAATCGAAATTTCCATTTGATTCTTTCAAGGATTTAATTAGTTCTCTGGCTAATATAGTATCATCTGTATATTGTCCAAATTTAAAAGCCATTTGTGTTTTATCTGTTGTATAACGAAGTTTACCAGTATGTCCGAAATGGTTATCTACACCATAGTTTCGGAACTTATTTCCGCTAAAAACAGTATTAACAAAATGTTCAGTTGAATTTTGTCCTTCAACTAAAAAACCGATAGCGTCACCTTGGGACATACCAACTAAAGAATGTTGAAACATGTTGTTGCAAGTCTCTTCATTTATAAGGTGGTTATCAACAGATATTGTTTCCCAAATAATTTTTGAATGGGCCAAAAAGAACTTAGCTATTCTTTCATAAAAGAGTATATGACGACCGTATTCAGATTCTTTAATTTGTTTTTTGGTATTTGTTTTCAAATAAGAATGTAACATTAATATATCGTTTGAATTAAATGAAATATTAGATGGAACAGTGAAAACATTCATTAATGCATTTCTTACTAAGTTACCAACAAAATCACTATAGTTTCTAATAAAATATATATCTAGTAGTTCTATTATTGTCATAATTTTCGTTCTCGTTAAGCCGCCGTCGATTTTATTTCCGCGCGGATCTGCTATAAAATCATTTAGAATCACAATTAGTGATTGTACATGATATAATTGTTCTCCCTCATTATTACTTACATAATTTAGTTTTAGTTTTACATTTACATTTTTCATTTTGTTTAAGCAAGACATCATTTGAATTGCAGTTTCAGTACATAGACTGGTTCTTTTGTAGGAATAAGGTTGAGATCTTAATTTAATAAACGTTTCAATTAGTTGTTTAGTAGTAGTCATATTAGTAGTCATATTAGTAGTCATATTAGTAGTCATATTAGTAGTCATATTAGTAGTCATATTAGTAGTCATATTAGTAGTGATATTAGTAGTGATATTAGTAGTCGGAAAATCATCTAGTTTTTCGTCTAAAAATCATTTTTTTTAGACAATTCATAGCCTTCGTTGAACATCTTAAATTTTTCACTTTGATTAATATCGAAATCGAAGAATCTTGAACTATTTGTATGATTTAGTTGCAAGATGCTATATTTTTCGTTGTTTTTAAGATTTTCAATTTTGGATGATATAAGTATTTTGATAGGTATAAACATAAGTCTGTAAATAAATTCTAAAGTATTTAAATTACTACAATTGTTATTTGATTCTAAAACAATACCTATAATTTTTTCTCCGTATTTCTCAGCTAATTGAATTGGGAAATTATCAGAAATACCACCATCGATGTAATAAGACTTACCATACTTAAATTTATCAAAAACCAAAGGTAAATTAGATGACATTCTAAGAGCGATTAAACATGGTAACTTTGGGAAGGTTTCATAACTAATGTATTCTGTTCTTGATTTAGTTAAATTATATGTAGCACAAATCAATTGTTTACCAAACTTATGATAAAGATCTTCCATTGTAGGTAAAAACCCTAATTTGTCTATAGTCATTTTCTCTAAATGTTCACCTAAATAGTTAAAACTACAAGCACCATTTCCTTGTAATAACGCAACGATGTTAAAAGCACTCATTTTTTCTAATAGTTGTTTTGTGCAAATGTAGACCATGATTTCTATAGGGGTATAACCAATTATAAGCAAGTAACATATTATAGCACCAGATGATGTACCTATATAAGCTTTAATATTACATAAAATGTAATTATCGTATAAATATTGTAATGCTCCTAGTGTGATAAACCCCTTTACAGAACATCCTGATAAAACTAGTACGTCATAATCAGTACATTTTTCCTTTATATCTGCTACTCCATCTTCTTCTTTTTCTTCTCCGTGAATCTCTGCGACTTCTAGCGGATCTGGCGAATCTACGATTCGCGCAGAACTGAGTTCCGCTTCTGCGATCTGCGCGTCTCCGTGAATCTCTGCGACTTCTAGCGGATCTGAGATCTGTGCGTCTCCGCCGCTAGCGGATCGCAGATCCGCGCGGAACTTCGTTCCACTATCTTCTCCGTGAATCTCTGTGACTTCTAGCGGATCTGGCGAATCTGGCGAATCTACGATTCGCGCGGAACTAGAGCGAGTGAAACTCGCGCGGAACGGAGTTCCGCTTCGTTCCGCTAGCGGAAGAGCGAGTTTAGCATCAGTTCCGCTTTGTTCCGCTAGAGCGAGTGAAACTCGCGCGGAACTCCGTTCCGCTTCACTAGTTAAGATCCTCTCTCGTAGATTTGCTTCTTCGATTTCATTATATATTATCTTAGCCATCTTTTTAGAAAAATGTATTTGTTTTTAAATTATAAATCAAAATGAATATTTTTATTCGATTTGGAATGAGATAAAGAAACTAGAAGAGTTAAAGATTCAAGACATAATAATAAATGAGTAAAGAAAAACAGATAAAGTATGTATCGTTATTTTCAGGTATAGGAGGATTTGAAGTTGCTATACATAAAAAATGGCCTGATGCGAAGTGTTTATTCTATTCAGAAGTTAAACCATCAGCTTTAAAAGTCTATGAAAGTCATTTTCCATCTCATCTTAATTTAGGAGATATTACTAATATAACAGAAAAGAAAATTAAAGAGATTGTAAAGGATGGTTGTGATTTATTAGTAGGCGGGTTTCCATGTACAAATCTAAGTAGTATGGCTAATATAAATGGTAATAGTGAAGGATTAGAAGGACCGAAGTCAGGATTGTTTTGGGAGATGATAAGAATAATAAAAATAGTAAATAAAATAACTGGTAAAAAAGTAAATGTTATATTTGAAAATAATTTTAGTATGACAAATAAGAATAAAAAACTAATTACAAATATAATAAAAGAAGAATATCCAAATATCTATATGACTCCGTTAAACGGAGCAGAATTTGGAGTTCAACGTAGAAAAAGAATTTTTTGGACTAATTTTAGTATTGAAAAATCTAATATAAAATGTACGCAAACATGGTCAGATGTATTAGACAAAGTTGATACTAATCCTAATATATCAGATAATTATTTGAATCTTATGAATAAATGTATTACTGTTAAAAGAAAGGAAAATTTAAAAGACATATTACAAGTTTTAAAAAAAGAAAATGATCAATATTATTTTGAAAAAAAAACTATTAATAATAAATATAAAAGTAGATGGTAGTTAGGTTTTCATTCAGATACTGGTAAAACTGATTTACCATATACAACATACCCAGTAGGAAAATGTAAAGTAATAACGGCTAGTTTTGGAAACCATAATATGTTAATAGATAGAAGAAATAAAAAGAAAGGATTTTTTTCGGTTAGAATGTTTTCATTTACAGAAATTGAAAAACTATTTAATCTCCCTATTGGTTATACAAAAATACTAAATAAAACAAAAAGAAGAGATGTACTTGGTAATAGTGTAATAGTAAATGTTATTAGTTTTGTATTAGATAATATAAAAATCTATTGTAATGTTATAGCGAGTGAAACTCGCGCGGAACTCAGTTCCGCTATTTAAAAACTTATACTTGTTGTAAGTATAAGTTTTTTAGTGAGATTTCTTCTCATTAGATTACAAAGGTTAATAATTTAAAAATATTCTTTAAAAGACCAAAAACTGGTCTTATATTTATTTACATTTAAATAAATATAAGACATAATAATAAATGGTAGTATATCAAGGTGGAAAATCCAGAATAGGAAAAAAAATACATGATATCATAATACTTATTGAGGATGTCTTTAATAACACTGAATATAATTACAACTACTTTGAACCTTTTGTAGGAGTAGGTAGCGTTTTAAGACACTTTGGAGATGACGACGATAGAAATCTTTACGCTTGTGATATAAACAAAGATGTTATTTGTATGTTAAAAGCTTTGCAGAAAAATTGGGATCCCCCAAATAGTACTTCTGAAAAAGAATATAATGAACTTAAAAAAAGTAAAAAACATAGCGCCAAAAGATGTTTTATTGGTTTAGTAGGATCTTGGGGAGGAAATTTTTTTCAAGGAGGATATAGATTAAAAGGTGGTAAAAAACAAGGTTATGTAAGGGAAGGAAGGAATTCTCTTCTCAAATTGAGACCTTCTCTTAAGAATGTAAAGTTTTGGAATTCGTGTTCTTATTATAAATTTAATCCTAAGAATATGTTGGTATATGCCGACCCTCCGTATATAGGAAATTGTTTAGGAAATAAAAAAGGTTTGTTTCAACAGTTTGATCATGTTAAATTCTGGAATGAAATGAGAAGATGGAGTAAAAATAATATAGTTGTTATTTCAGAATGGAAAGCGCCTAAAGATTTTAAGATGATCTGTAGTTTAAAATCTTATGTTAGTTCAGGTAATACAAAAAAAACTAAAAGATATTCAGACAATTTGTATATACATGAATCATTGTATAAAAAAATAGATTCTGTGACTAAAAGAAAAATAAGATCAATATGTAACTAAGAAAATTTTATATTTTTTAATACTAAATATAAATTATTTGTATTCAATAGATTCATACTTATTAATATTGCGAGTTTAGAGGAACTGGCCTTCGTTCCGTGCGTCTTTAATTTTCTAGCGGATCTATTAAAGGGATTATCCCTTTAATAAATTATAGCGGCTTTATTCAATATTTTCTTCATATTTAACTATCCAAATGTTGTTTTCATTATCAAACTTAAATTTTAATCCAAATTTTTCATTATTCCAATGTTTACTTTTATCTGAATGCCAATTCCATATTGCATTTGTTTTCGTTTGTTCGCCGTTAAATACTTCTCTAATAAGTTTACATTTTGAAATTTCTTTTCCCAGTCCATAACCATCACTTTCGTCAGTAAAGAATTTTATCAATTTTGTATAGTATTTTTTACTATCTTTTCCTAATCCTTCATATATAATAGTTCTCCAACCATCCATTGAAACATTGTTCTTACTTTCACTACTAACCTTCTTCTCCCCTTCATAATACTCAAGAGCTTCACTCAGCTCTTTAATCTTCATTTTACCAATATTTTCAACGACCTGTTTAATCTCTTCGATCTTCATAGCCTCTTGGACCTTCTTCAAGAATAATTTGTATTTCAATTGACCTTCCTTTTTTGCGCCCTTGTATTTACTATAATTTTGTTTATGTAAATTATTGATAAGTTTATTAAGACTTCTATAAGACCAGTTAATAGAGTCATTAGACTTCATATTAAAACAAGACGCCTTAAAATTGTTCCTTTTTCCAGACTTGGGCGCCACGTTAAAAAACTTTTTTTGAGTTTTTAGGGCTCCTGATAGTTTATATGTATCTAGGAACCTCGCCATAGACTTTTTACAACCATTATCATCGTCATTGTCATTGTCATTGTCATTGATAATTTCATTTTCATAATCTTCAATTACTTTCTCAGTGATTTCAAACCCCTTGCAAATATTTTCCGCAGTTTTCTTATTGGTGTACACAAAGGGTGTGTAATCACCTTTGTCTTTATAGATACCGCATATTCTAAGGTATTGTAGCATTTTACTGATGGGTGTAGTCTTACTTGGTAAATATAGCATATCAGAAAGGTGATAGATATATTTATCGCATACAAAACTAACTGATCGATCGGAAAATTTCCCAGTCATGACAAAAATATTACCAAATCTGCTATACCCACCGTTATCTCTGATCCAAGAAAATAAATCAGAAATGATGACTGTCTTATTGTTGGTGTGGTAATAATTTTGGTATTTTTTCATGTTCGTTTTTTTACCAATCTTGATTACTGGTTGGTCCTCTAAAGCTGAAGAATAAAGACGTAATCCGTCACCGTTCCACATAATACACGTCATAGCCTTTTTAAATTCTTCATTTCGAATATAATCAAATGTTTGGTGTTGATATTGTTTAACATCGGAAATAACTATGGAAATAATTTTAGGTAATATTATGGCACGGTTTTCAATTTTGGTAGATATTGGTTGTTGGTTATTTTTGAGGTTGATAAAATTAATAATATTTATTCTAAAAGAATTATGTAAAATAGCTTTGGTTTGTTCGTCTTCATCTAAGTCTAAATTTTCAATAGGAATATTATCAAATATTTTGTAGGTATTTTCTTTACATTTAAGGTTATTTCTGTTCCAAACTCCTGTGAATTTGTCTGTCATAAATGTGATGTCATTTACACCAACGTAATTTGGGTTATTTTGTAGACATGTGATTTGAATATTGTTTTGGTTTTCATCCATGAATAATTTCATGGGTGTTGCTGTAGTTGCTATAATTTTGGAAGAATGTTCGAAAAGACGTAATAGGAAGTTATTCATTTTTCTCATTTCCTTATCCTTATCATCACAAAAAAGTGCGTCTGCCTCGTCAACTATAGTAATAATATTGTTGTTATTTTTATGATCTTCGTTAATAAAACAATTCAAAAGTTCTAATCTAATTGCGTTACTATTTAAGATAATGATTCCGTTTCTGTTTGTTCCAATATTTAGAAAGTCTGACCAAATCTTAGCGTTAACAGTTCTACCACTTTCAATATTTTTTGAAAGTTGTTCCCTGTCAGGTTTTCTTCTCCTAATGTCATTTTTTACTTCATCGTCCCTCGGAATTTCATTAATATCAAACACAGCGCTTTCAAGATCAGGAAGTTCCCATCCAAACTCTTCTTCCAGTTCCTTTTTAATTGTTGTGTTAAAGGATATGGCACGATCTGCAAATTGCACCACGTGGGGATTCTTATTTTGTGTAAGATAAATAATGTTATACCCTTTCAAAAACAATATGTAGGTAGCCAACAAAGCTGTTTTTGTCTTACCAGCTTGAACTAACCCATAAAATATTTGTAATCCCCTTTCGTACGAAAGGGTGGACTGATTTAGTTTTGTTAGTTCTGGGTACTTTTTTACTATTATTTCATTTATGAAGGGACGATATTTCTCGGTCTTAGCTGCTTGTCCCATGTTAACCATGTTAACATGTTCCTGTTGTATATGTTCTTCCTCCTCTATTGGAGATAACTGTTTTTCCTCCTTATCTTTTTCAACGAGGAACAAACTAGTTGCTTGAATAAATAATTTTCTAAGAGTAATAAAGTTCATTTTTAATAGTTCTAATTCTTCATACAAAATTTGTAAAAAAAATCAATTTTATTTCGATTTCATTATATATTATCTTAGCCATCTTTTTAGAAAAATGTATTTGTTTTTTAATTATAAATCAAAATGAATATTTTTATTAGATAAATAATGAATATAATAACAAAATCAGGATATTTATTCACTCTTTTTATAGCCGGTTTTGTAGTTGGTTCAATATTAGAAATATGTCTATATAATCTATATATTAAATTTACAAAAAAAACTAAGTTTAGTCTATTGATTTTGAGCTTAGTTCAACTATTTTTAGCGATTTTTATAGTCACGTTTTTGAACATAAATAGTCCATATTTTGTTATTGGGGTGTTTTCATCTCAAATATTTACGCTTGATTACGTTAGCAAAAAATTCTTCGTACTCCCTGAGCCTGAGTAAACTTGAGTTTCAATAGAGCGAATCTGCGATTCGCGCGGAACTCCGTTCCGCTTCGTTCCGCTAAAAACGTGGTTTATAAGTTGATTTACAATATAATAAAGGTGTGAATGAATAATAAATACTATAGATTTCTAAAGATAGCAGCAATTGAGGCAAATAAATCACCTTGTTGTCAAAAACATGGATGTATAGCGACTCTAAAAGGTAAAATTATAGCTAAAGGTTATAATAATTATAGATCTACAAGCAACGATGGTTTTATAGCTCAAGGATCTTGTACTTGTCACGCTGAAATGGCTACGGTAAGAGCGATACATAAAACTTTTAGACTACAAAATAATATTAACTTTTTATCATCAAAACAACGAAAATTTTTTAGAAAGATCACATTGGTTATTGTTCGAATTCCTCGTTCATCTAGCGGAACGAAGTTCCGCGCGGATCTGCGATCCGCTAAAGCTGAGCCGTTTCACGGCTTTAGATCATCAGCTCCTTGTATAGATTGTTTTGCTCGGTTGAAAAAGCTTAAAATCAAAAAAATCGTGTATACGTCAGATCATGGCGTTATCGAAACAAAATTATCTGACTATAAGCCAGTGTTTGAATCATCAGGTAGAAAATACGCGAATCGTAGCGGAACAAAGCGGAACTCCGTTCCGCGCGAATCGTAGATTCGCCAGAGAGGATTATAGTCGCGAATCTGCGATTCGCTCGGAACGAAGCGGAACGGAGTTCCGCGCGAGTTTCACTCGCTCTAGTTCCGCTTCGTAGAAAATGACTTAAAAAAAAGTTATCTCTTAGTAAAGATGACAGATATACTAAATAAGTTTAAAAATCAACTTATACTTTTTTTAGACGAATTAATTGCTCAGTTTCCAATGGAAGGAGACTTAGTTGTAGCTCGAATTTTTATCTCTACTCAAATGCCAATACAAGAAATAGTAAATGGTTTTAATCACCATATGAATAAGAATAATAATGAATTAAAAAAAATGGTAAGTGATAGAAACGAATGTTTTTTTCTAAATCATAATGTATTTGGTTTGATAAGTAAAGATAAGGTTAATCATTTTAAAAAGCTATGGAGAAGTGGTAGTTTGGATAAATCAGATAAGAAAATTATTTGGGCATGGGTAGATACTTTCATATACCTAGGTGAAAAATATATTATGACACAGAGAGATATGACATGACGGCTGTCCGCCGCTAGCGGATCGCAGATCCGCGCGGAACTAGAGCGAGTGAAACTCGCGCGGAACTCCGTTCCGCTTCGTTCCGCTAAGAAATATTTTTTTATAGCGGAGCCACTAAATCAAACTGGATTTAGCAAGTTTCATTAGAGCGAATCGTAGCTAGAAAATTATAAAATTAAAATTAAAATAATTTTAATTTATCTCTAGAAATATTTTAGAATAGCGGAGCCACTAAATCAAACTGGAATTAGCAAAATGCAGTTGCGCGGCTCCGCCGCTAAGAAATATTTTAGAATAGCGGAGCCACTAAATCATACTGGAATTAGCAAAATGCAGTTGCGCGGCTCCGCCGCTAAGAAATATTTTAGAATAGCGGAGCCACTAAATCATACTGGAATTAGCAAGTTTCACTTGCTCGGGCTACGCCGCTAGAAAATTATAAATTATAAATTATTTTTAATTTAATTTTAATTTATCTTATCTCCAGATTTTTTTCTAGAAATATTTTTTTCTATATATATTTTTTTTTTAAAATCAAAATGAATTTAGAAAATTATAAATTATAAATTATTTTTAATTTATCTCTAGAAATATTTTGAATTTATCTCTAGAAATATTTTGAATTTATCTCTAGAAATATTTTGAATTTATCTCTGGAAATATTTTGAATTTATCTCTAGAAATATTTTGAATTTATCTCAAGAAATATTTTGAATTTATCTCAAGAAATATTTTTAATTTATCTTAGCGGAACGGAGTTCCGCGCGAATCTGCGATCCGCTAGCGGCTTTGTAATTTTCACTCGGTATCTAATACAAAAATATTATCCAATTTTGTTTGTTTTTTTAGAGCTGTTACTAGGCTATTATAATTCGGATAAGCATTACTATCTGGTGATGATTTGTAAACAGGTATTGATTTATTATATTTCTTGTTAAATAATTTTTGGACTTGATGCACTAGCTTCCTCGAGTATTCTATTCGATCATTTTCCCATTGTTTTCTACCGGCTGTTGTAAGATCCTTATAAAATTGGTCGCATCTTTCTTTAGCATTATTATATATACCAGTTGGTATGTTATCGAGAGCACCTAATTGCTCATCGCATGTACTCGATGTATAGTAGAAACCAATAATGCTATCTTGCCAAATTTTGTTTTGTGTTTGAAAATCAGATGAAGAAACATCTGGGTTGATATACAAGTTAACTTCATTTTCAAAATAACTAGGTATGTCGGGATTAGCTAACATATAGTTAAATTCAGGTTTAGTTACACTATTATCAGAATTCAATAAGCCTAAGAGATCCTTGTAATATTGTCTAACAACATTTATCCATTTATCCCAGTCAGTCTTTTCAAATCTACACTGTTTAATAGCTATATCACCAATTTTCATCGTATTAGTAACTGTTTTTTGAAATCCTTTACCATCAGGGCCAATGTAATTAGCTATTCTATCTATTTCTTCAACAGTTTGATACGGAGTTCCGCTAGGAGCCTCGTCAAATACACATAAATAAGGTTTATCACAGATACTACAATCATTTGTTACCTTCTGAATTAACCAACCATCAGGTTCTCCACCGTTTTCAGCATCTAACGCATCTTTGATCGATTGAGGAACTTCAGATGTTGGAATATTTTCAAACTCAAAACAATTAGAATACTTACCATCTTTGCACTCATCAGAATACATCATTAACCATTGATTAATGTTTCCACCAGAGTTATTATACATACATCTCTTATCTCCACTGCAACTATTATTGCATGTACCATTAGTAAAACCTTTATCGATTGATGGAATATAAACAGCATAATTTAATTGTTCATCTGTAAGATTCCCAATTTCTTTCTGTTTCAACATAGATTGATAAGTACACCAATCCCTATTAGTCCCTGTTAAAGGATTTCTAACTAGTATCGGACTTCCAGATTCATTCGTACAACAGTTTCGATTATTCGTATCTGCGTCCACCGTTGCCATCAAAGTAATAAGTGGCCATACTTTTTCTGTGTCTAAAATAATTCCACAAGGTACATTATTTTCTTTACCTGGTTGAATAAACAACATTGGGATTAAATCTTTACGCAACAAAGAATAAGCGGTACATGTTTTTCGATTTACATGAGCACAAACAGAAGTGTCAGTTAAAGTAATATCACCTCTATTTAGCATAGCTTCGAACCACTCGATTCCGAAATTATTACATAATATTCCACCTTTTGTATTGGTATTATTAAATCTTTCAATCATTCCATTCAATGTAGCGGGGTCTTTTTTATTGAAAAGAAACAAAGATATGATTATTAATAATACAATAAGAAGACACAAATAAGTTACTTTCTTGTTCATCATTTATCAAAAAGATAAATTATTTTTATGTAAAAAAATAAACATGGAACTGAAACGCTTAAACTTAAAATTTAGAAATGCATATGGTCGATTTCCTGATTCGGTTAATTTATGTAGAGAATGTTCCAAAGAGGTATCTCTCAATAACTCAGTCGCATTCTCAGATGAAAGAAGAGAATACATGCATCAGCTATGTATAGATTGCGCAGTTGACAATTGTAAATTGTATAGTTTAGCTAAAAAATTTGGTCATTCAAACAACAAGATGAAGAATGCTTGTTACAATTCTCTAAGGAGGGCGGAGAGACTCAAAAAAAAAAATTAGCAAGTTAGCGACGGAGCCGCGCGAATCGTAGCGGAACAAAGCGGAACGGAGTTCCGCGCGAGTTTCACTCGCTCTAGTTCCTCGCGAATCTACGATTCGCCAGATCCGCTTGAGATAAGATAAATTAAATTAATTTATAATTTATAATTTTCTAAATTCATTTTGATTTTAAAAAAAAAATATATATAGAAAAAAATATTTCTAGAAAAAAATCCGGAGATAAGATAAATTAAAATTAATTTATAATTAATTTAATTTTCTAGCGGCGT
>Ga0222718_10002377_pt1 | contig 16967 bp, 16 predicted proteins | sample C33_27DmetaG_FD_165045 | JGI IMG/M metagenome (GOLD analysis project Ga0222718, IMG submission 165045) | Estuarine water microbial communities from San Francisco Bay, California, United States - C33_27D | ecosystem: Environmental > Aquatic > Marine > Unclassified | place: USA: California... | reverse complement strand
TTATAATTGGAATAAAAAGGGAATGGAATGGGAAAGTTTTTTGAGAGGAGCCATCAATGAACGAAATAAAACCTAGACCTAAAATAGTTGATGGAGCAAAAAAAATTATTCCAATGTGGAAAACGGAAACCGGACAACGGCCACCGGTTAAACTAGAGTTACAAAAGTCACCTTACAGAATATTTGTTGCAACACCAGTACATGATCAATGTTCTATTCATTATGCTCAAGGATTATTAGAATTCCAACAATTATGTTTTAAAAAAAATGTAGAAGTGACGTTTCAAATCATGAAATCGTCTTTGGTTACACAAGGTAGAAATCTATGTGTATCTGGTTTCTTAGAATCTAATTATACACACATGTTATTTGTGGATTCAGATATTTTATTTAATGCTGAGTCTATATTTAAAATGATTGAAAGAGATAAAGATATTATTTCAATACCTTACCCATTAAAGACCATGAGGTGGGATAAAGTTTATGATAAATTTAAAAAAGGTGAAATTAAAAATTCACAGGATATAGGTAAATGGACAAACGTTTACCCAATGAAAATAGCAGATCCTCATGATGATGTTAAAATTGAAAGAGGAGTTATTGAGGTAACTCATAGTCCAACGGGCTGTATGTTAATTAAAAGACAAGTATTTGACAAAATGATTAAGGATTATCCAGATAAGGCAATAGTTCAAAAGACTGTCATTAATGGTGAGTATATAACCAAGCCTCATATGTGGAACTTTTTTGACTGTATTCATGACCCAGTAACTAAAACTTACTTAGGTGAAGATTTTGCCTTCTGTAAGTTATGGAGAGACAAGGGTGGTAAATGTTATGCATTTATTGACGACCCGATTGCACACATTGGTGAATATCAATATGAAGGACGTTTTGCTGATGAGTTGATATTACCTAAGTAAAATGGTAATATTTCATATTTAAAGATCTTTAAAGGAGAACAGTATATAATGTTACAATTATTACCTTATGCATTAGGTGCGGTAGGCGCTTTACAAGGATATAGAGGTGCAAGACAATCAGGAGCGAGTGGATTAGGAAGTATTCTTGGGGGAGCACTTGGTGCTTTTGGTGGATACAATTTAGGTATGATGGCACCAGGTGCAGTACCTTATTCTAAATTAGGCGCAACATATGGCGCAACTGCACCATTTTTAAAAAGTTTACCAGGACAAGCTATGGGCAGACAATTCACAGGTGCAATGGCAGGAGCGGATCCAAGAATGTATATGCAACAACCAGACAAAGGTAGAGGTTCATTAGCAGATATTTTATTTAAAAGAAAAGGTGAGGGTGGTGAAATGGAATATGATCCATTAAAAATTTCTGCATTACTCGGTGGAGGTTTATATGCAACAGGTGCATTTAAACAAGGTCCTGTAGATTCATACATGCCAACTTACAATTTAGATTACGCAGATTTAGCTTCACAAAGAAGTTATAGTTATATTGATCCAACAACAGGTGAAGAAAAGAAATATGAAAAAGTATTTATTCCAGAAGCAAACAGAGGTGATGTTGCAAGATTAGGTCCTTATGAATTATCTAAATCAAGATTTAATACTGGTGGATTAGCTGAAATAAAAAAATTTAATGAAGGTGGTATTAACTATCTTCCATCAAAAGTTTCTCATGATGAAGACGATGCTAACAATTATGTTAGAGCAAGTGGTTATGTAGAGGACGGATCTGGAAACGGAGATAAGGACGAGGATACAATGTTAGCTCAATTAGCAGACGGAGAGTTTGTAACAAGAGCAGATGGTGTATTAGGCGCTGGAATCATAGCTGGAGCAAATCCAAATAGCATGAAAGATATGCGAGAAAAAGGTGCCCAATACTTCTATGAACAACAAAAAAGATTTAAAAGAATCTTTGATTTATTAGAGGAGGCACATGGCACAAACTCAAAAAAAAATTAAACCTTTAGTAAGTATTATTCCACTGGAACCTAAAGATGTGGATAGATTTTGGCCATTAATGGAATTTATGGTTTCTGAAGCTTTAGCTTTTTCTGGTAAATATGCAGATTCAAAATGGTTTTTAGATCAATTAAAAAAAGATCAACTACAAGCTTGGATTATGTTTGGGTCTGATGAATCAGAAGAAAACAAAGTATTTGGTGTTTGTATTGGTAAAATAGGAACGCTGCCAAATTATAATCAATATGAAATAATTATATGTACAGGTAAGAGAAGAGATTTGTGGGAGGATCAATTAATACAAGCAATAACTGATTTTGCTACATTAAATAAATGTAAAAGATTAAGCATCATGGCCAGACCTGGTTGGGAAAGAGTTTCCAAAAAATGGGGATGGAAAAAGAAACATGTACAACTAGAGAAATGGATAGGATAAATTTATGAGTTTTTTATTTGGCGGAGGCGGTGGGTCTCAAGCACCAGCATCGACACCTAGCATTACAACACAATATGTAAGAGAAGCACCGGGTATTGAGTCTAGAAAATTAGAGTTGATGGACATTGCAAGACAAGTTGCAGACCAACCTATTTCTTTACCAGGGGTACAAGTTGCTCCTTTATCTGCATTAGAACAACAAGGTATTACTGCTGCAGGTCAGACAGGAGTTGGTGCACCAACTGTTGGACAAGGTATTGCACAAATTGCTGGAGCAGCGGCTCCTATAGGTGCATCACAAATAGCACAATATTTAAATCCATATCAATCTTATGTAACTGATGAAATTGCAAGACAAGCAGGTATTATGGGTAATCAGTTATCAGCACAAGCAGTACAATCAGGAGCATATGGTGGGGGTAGAGAAGGTGTTCAACAAGCTGAGCTACAATCAAGAGCTTTAGAAGCAATGGGTAGAGCACAGCAACAAGGCTTTGGACAAGCTTTAGGCGCTGCTCAAAGACAACAACAAGTTGGTTTAGCAGCAGGTCAACAACTCGGTCAGCTAGGTGGTATGCAACAAACAATGGCGCAACAAGATTTAAGTCAGTTAATGGCTGCAGGTGGAGTTCAAAGACAATTAGCTCAAGCTACTTTAGATGCTCAAAGACAGACACAATTACAACAACAATACGAGCCTTATCAAAGAGCAGAGTTCCTTAAAAATTTATACGCTGCTGGACCTACAACACAATCAGCTGTTACGATGGCTGCAGCTCCAACAACTAGTCCATTGGCTCAAGCTGTTGGTACAGGTATAGGAGCATTTGCAGCATTCCAAGGTGCGAAACAACCAGGGCAGGTATAATGTCTTTAAATAAAGTTTTAAACAGACCTATATTTAGAAAGGAAGCACTTAAAAGAGGTGCTCTTAAACCTATTAAAGCAAGAATTGGTCAAATGGTTGGAATGCCAACAGGTGGTAGCACAGCTTATAACCCTAGAAGATTACCAGTAGTTATACCAGGACAAGGTGCATTTACTCCAAAAACACCAGGATTATTTAGAAGAGGGATTGGTGCAATTTCAAAAGTTTTAGGAATTCCTGCATATGCAGGGTATAGAGGAATGGAAGAAACCTTAAACGCATTAGGAGTAAGAAATAGACCTGAAGTGACAATACCTCTTTCAGTAGCTGCAGGATATGGTGCAACTAGATTACCGATTGCTGCTTCTTTAGCAGGAACAGGATTTATACCAGGTGCTTTAGCCGTTGGAGGAATAGAAGGATTAGCTGCTTTAACCAGAGCAGGGGTTAAAGAAAGAGAAAGAATTAAAGCTATGTCACCAGCAGAATACGAAGAGTTCAAAAGAATGAATGAAATAAGAGCATTAGAAGGTGAAGCTGGTGGATTTAGTGATGAAGAATTATTTGGAAAATTTGTACCTAAAGAAAAAATCGTAGAGCCAATTACTGAAGCTCCAACTAAAAAAGATAAAAAACAATTTAGAGGAGTAAGACCTGAACAAGAAAAAGAAGTAGCTGTAGTAGATAATTTAACAATGCCTGATAATGAAACAGGTGGTAAAATTGATTTAGATAAAGTTGCTAAAAATGATATGATGACAGGTCCAGGTGGTGGAGCAGATCCAATGCCTATAACACCAGTGACAACGGACAACGATGACAAAAAGTTATCTAACCAAACTGTAACTCCACCAATTACTGATAAGAAGGATCTACGAAAAACAACTGATATGGTAATTACCGATACAGGTAAAGTAAATGGTAAAACCTATTCATCAGAATTAATTCAAAAAGCAAAACAATATCAAAGAGAATTGAGTGAAGGCAGAAGATCACAAGCAGGTCTAATGTTTTTAGCTAACTTAGCAAGTGGTTTATTAACAGGTAAAACTATGCAAGGTGGTGTTGCTGGAGCTATGGATGTGTTAGGTCAAGCTTTGGGTCCTGCAGCAAATAATTATGCAATCATGAAGTTAAAAGAAAATGAAGTTGAAAATTCTTTAATGGGTCAAGCTTTAGAAATTGCTTTAGCTGAATATAAAATGGCAAATGAAAATGTTAAAACAAAAGGAAGTTTAGGAAGAGTACAGTTTATAGGACCAAATGGTCAAGTTAAGAACTTTGATGGAGGTGTTAATGAAAATGGAATTCCATATTTACTAGTTCAAGGTAGACAGATTGCAGCTTCAGATTTATCAGGTGATGATTTAGCAAATCTTTATGGTGATTCAAATCTTAAGGGTTTTCAATATGGATCTGCTGTAATTAAAGATAAAGTAGATGGTGAAGAAGCAAAAGCTCATAGATTACTATTACAAAATGTAAAATCTAAAAACATTGTTTATGATGTTAAATCAATTATCTCTGCTACAGGAGCTGCTGGTACAAAAGGTAATCTTAATATCTTTATGTCTAAATTAAATTCAACTTTAGCCGACTTTGGTTTAGGAAGCACACAAGAAGCTATAGCTAAATTAAATCCTCAAAGAGATCAATTTATGAGATCACTGCAACTTGGTTATGATTCAGGAGAAATAACTGAAGCACAATACAAGAAATTAAAAAAAGCATTTGGTGATTCTGATAAATTAATGAAAACAATTGAGAAGAATGCTAAAGAAAATTTAAAAATTACTGGAGTAGATGGTAAACTTAGAGAACCAACAACTGCTGAATTGTTTGAGTTAGTGAATGCACAAACAACACTAGCTTATGCACTTGCAAACTCATTCAAAGATACTGACCGTTTAACACAAAAAGACGTAACAGCTGCTGAAGCCGTAATTAATATCTTACCTGCTTTTGGTGGTGCTGAAACTGCAATGGCTTCACTACTTGCTCTTGAAAAAGATTTAGATAGAAGTATTGATTCTACTTTAGAAAGATTAAAAAGAACTTATTACACTAGTGATGGTGTTCTTGATGGATTCACAAGTTTATTAAAAGGTTCAGAACAGTTTGGTAGAAACGTACCAATTCCTGGAATGTCTTCTGAACAAAGACAAGATATTATTGGGGGTATTCAATTCTAATGGCTACTCTTCAAGAAGTTCAAGAAAGACTTAATAATAAAACACTAGATCCTTTTGCATTAACACAAGAACAAAGAGATGCAATTGATTCAGCTATTGATGCTGGACAATTAAAAGGACCAAAGACAGATGAGTTAATGTTGTTAAGAGAAGCAGTAGCTGGAGAAATAGCTCAAGGAAAAAGATTTGGTGAAAACCCAATACAAGAAGCATTAGATGAAAGAGATTCTTTTTTAAAAGGAAGACCAGGAGCTGTATTAGCAGGTGACCTTACAGGTGTTGCTTTAGGTTATAAAATGATGTCAGGTAAATTATTTGGTGCTGCTAAAAGCGGAAACCTGTGGACAAGAGGACCATTGACTGTAGGAAAACAAATGGACAAAGTTGGAAATTTGTTATCCAGAGGACCAGCACCATTAAAATTATTTGGTGGTGCATTACGATTAGTTGGAAAAGCCGCAGACTTACCTGAAAGAGTAGTAAGAAGTCCTTTAGGTCAAGCAGAAATATTATCAACCTTTACTGGAGCAGTTGGTGCAGCAGCAGGATCTGTTACTTATGATGCGATGAATGAAGCTGCAGGTAAAACAATTGCAATATCTTTAGCAGAGGGATTAGCTGACTTAGGTAAAAATGAAATTGATACAAATTTAACATACAATGCTGCAAACGAATTTAAGGACTCATTATTTTATGGAGGTATTGCATCTGCGTTTACTCCATTTTTAACTGGTGTGCTTGGTAAAGTTGGAAGAGCTATATTACCAACTAAAAAAGGACCAGAGATGAATGAGATGTTAGATTACGTAAGAGAAAATCAATTACCAGCACCACTAGTTGCTCACTTAGATGAAAAAAGATTAGGTTCACTAGCTAAAAACTTTTTTAAAACTGCCGGAGTATTTCCAGGTATTGCTAGTATGGGTGAAGCAGCTGTAAGAAAAGGTGAGATTGCAGGAGCTAATGCTTTCATGGCTCAGTTTATGAACTTAGCACCATTAATGAAGGTAGGTGCTTTAAGTAGTAGTATCTATAACCAAGTAGCAGATGTTTATAATAAACGAATTGGCTTAATAGGATCTAAATATGCAGCTTTAAATTCTATAGTAGATGCAACAGGTAATCCTAAAATTATTGATTTAACAAGAACAAAAAAAGCAGCAAAAGATTTTTTAAATACTTACGCTAAACAATTTCCTGCATTAGATAGATGGCAAAATGCTAATTTTAAAGAGATTGCAAAGACACTACAACAAGGTGGTGATTCTATGTATTTATTCTATGATTACTTAGGATCTATTGGTACCAAGATAGCTCCATCAGAATACATAGGTCTAAGACAAATGCTAAACAAAGCATTACAACAAACAGATTTTCAAACTTATCAAAGAGGTGCGTTTAGATTAATAAATGATTTAGAAGATGATTGGATGACTTTTGGTGGTAAATTAGACAAAGACAATCTATTGAGAGACGAGAGTATTAAAAAAACTTATGATGAATATGTTGCAACACAAGGAAAAGAAGCAGCAGATCAATACATATCTGATTTAATTAGAAATGGTGAAAAAATTAATGACGGACTTAAAGATGCTAATAGATTATTTAATGTAACTATTAATAGATATACGAATCCAAGACTTGCAAACCAATTAAAAAAATTTGACAAAACTTTATTTACTAACAAAGGAACCTTTGGAATCGTAGGTAGAGAAGCTTTAGAGAGAGATAAATTATTTAAAGAATTAGAAAAAGATGTATTTAATTTTGGTTCTCCAGAATCAATAGAACAATTTAAATATTTATTAGGTGCAGGTAAAAAAACAGTTAATGATGGACTATTAGATTCTAAAATGAGTGAGAATGGCAGAGCTGTGTTTGATGCTGCACGATCTAGATATTTATGGAATACATTCATGGATTCATTTAATGATCAAGCAGGCGTGCCTGGACAAATCTATAAAAGAATTTCAGCTAACCCGATGGTTAAGATAGGAAAAGAATATTATACAGAATCTTTGGAACAATTACAAAAAGAAGGTGTTGATGCTTTATCTGAAGCTAGAGGTTTTACAATTAAAGATGTGCAAACAGGTAATGGTATTTATAATTTAAAAGAGTTGAGATTTGGTGGAGAAGAAGTTGCACAATTTGATATCAATAAATTTATAAACAAATTAGGTTTTAAAGGTGGAAACGATGACTTCGTAGCTGAGAAATTACAAAAAGTTTTTGATGATAAAAAACATTTTAATAATTTTATGAATTTTACTAGATATATGAAATCTATATCTGAAGTAAAAATATCAGACCCATCAACATTCTTAATGAGAAGGTTTCAACTTGGAGCATTAGGTGCTGTAGCAGGTGGTTATTTAATTGGAAGTGGTAACGAAGAAGGTTTATTAGCACCACTAGCCTTTTTATTACTAGGTAGAAAGTTTGGACAAATACTAGGTGATCCAGTTGCTATAAGATATTTAAACGATGCACTTGGTGTAGATGAAAAAATAAAGTTAATGAAAGGAACAAAGATTGGTGCAGGTACACCATCAATATTCCCATTCTTACCGGAGAAAAAATTTGTAGCAGGACCAGGTGAATTACAAAAAGTTGGTATTAAAAAACGAGATGCTTTTGCGAGACTATTTAATTACATGAACGAACAAGATAGAGATGTACCAAGAGTAAACGCAAACGATATTAACCCAAAAGAAATAACAGATGCTATTTTACAAATGTCTTTAAAGATACCTGAACCAATTTATGATGAAAAAAACATACCTAAAGATTCTTATGAAAATATGTTTGCAGGTGAATTAATCGATTCATCAGGTAATAAAGATGAAGATAATGATGCAGCAGCATACATGGAAACAGCAGTAAATAGTGCAATGGGTCATGCTGAAGATTTAGCATTAAGAGATATAGAGGCAGATGAAAGAGGATTACCTTATGATCAAGCTGAATCCATAACAGAAGATTTACAATTACAAGAAGCAGGAACAGGATTGAAAAACATACAAGGTGATACACAACCACAACAAGTAAATCCTAGAGAGTACGCAGCTTTATTTCCTGGAGATACTACTGGACAAGCAATAGCGGAGAGAGGAGCAACAAGACGTGGCTAGAAAATCTGCATTAGATCGAATTGAAAATCATGAAAGAATTTGCAGATTAATGCAAAAGCAAACATTTGAACGTATAGATAGAATGGAAACAAGAATAGCTAGAATGGAAAAATGGATTATTGGTGGATGTGTTGCTGTAGTTTTAGCTGTACTTTCTAATCATATATAGTATTAACTTCGTATGAAGTTGGTAAAAAAATATCCTTACAAACATTATAATAGATTTTCAGATACCACAGGTAGGAAGTATTTAGTTGATAACATTAAGGTACCAAGTGTTACAACGATACTAAGTGCAACTAAGGATAGAAGATTTTTAGATAATTGGAGAAGACGAGTCGGTGAAGAAGAAGCTGATAAAATTATGAGACAAGCCTCCACCATCGGAACTGAAATGCACCAAGTCTTAGAGTACACTTTGAATGGTCAAGGTTATTTTAATGCTATGGAAGAAGGCACAAAACCTAGAATGATGGCCAAGACTATATTAGATAATATTAAACTAGAAGAGATCTGGGGTAATGAAATTAGTTTAGAATATCAAAATAAATATGCAGGAACGTGTGATTTAACTGCAGTTGCATACGGTAAACCTAGTATAATCGATTGGAAACAAGCAAATAAACCAAAAAAAGAAGAATGGGTAGAAGACTATAAACTTCAGTTGGGTGCCTATTATTTAGCCCATACAGCCAATTATGGCCCCATAGAGCAAGGTGTAATAGCAATCTGTACCCGAGACCTACAATATCAAGAATTTAAGCTCTCAGAGCCTGATTTAAAGGAATATGGAGATAAGTTTTTAGAAAGAGTAGAGATGTACAATAAATTACAAAAGCCAGTCTCTTAAGTCTTCCTCACCTAAAGTTTTAGCAGCAATCTGGCCTTTACTAGTCAAAGACTTCATTATAGCTTCATCTAATGTATCTTTTGCAACAATATCAATATAGACTACAGTTCCCTTTTGGCCCATTCTATGAGCACGGTCTTCTGATTGTTTTCTCACTTCTAAATTATAATTATTAGAAAAATAAATTACTGTGTTAACAGCAGTAAGAGTAAGACCAAAACCCCCAGTAGTTGGGTTACCCACAAGGAACCGTACCTTATCGTTCGTTTGAATTTTCTGGACAGCTTCTTTTCTTTTTTGAACATCGATATCACCATAAATACTTACAACTGATTCTTTACCATATTTATCTTCTAGAAACTTTATAAGCTCTTTTATGTTGTAAATATAGTTAGCCCAAATAATCACTTTACCATCAGTTTCTTCAAGTATTTCGTCTAAAGCTTTAATTTTTTGTGTATGTAATTGCATGATCTCACCATCATCATTTTTTGTAAATCCATTACAAACCTGGTGAAGTTTAATAATTTCTGTTAATTTATTAGAAAAGGATATTGTACTATCTTCAACTATTGCCAACGCTGAGGTTCTTAAACGATCATATATTTTTTTGCTATCACCTTCGAGTTCAATGTATCTTTTTTGACGTACCTTCGGCTTCAAGTCTAAACATTCATCTTTTCGTATCCTTGTAGAAAATTGTTTTAATTTAGTTTCTAGTTCTTCTAAACGTTTATAATATTTAGGCACACTAATATATCTTCCAGAGCCAACAGGTATGTCCGTCATCTCAGCATACCTATTTCTAAAAGCAAGATAACTTGAGAAACCTAATAATTCTGGACTTAAAAACTGACATTGTGTATAGAGGTCCAATGGAGATTTTGTTATTGGTGATCCTGTTAGTATTCTTCTTACGTACGATAATTTTGCTAGTGCTAAAATGTTTCTTGTTCGTTTTGCTTGTCTATTTTTTATGGTGGTTGACTCATCTATTGTTACAAAATTCAGTTTATGTTTCCTTAGAAAATCAATACATCCCTCAAATCCTCTTTTTGTAGAAAGAGCTTCAACATTAATTAAAAATATTTTTAAATCTTTTGATTCGTTTAATTTGTAATAATCTTTTGGTTTATCAATATTCCATTTATAAATTTGATATTTAAGAACATCAGGCATATGCACTTCAATTTCTGATTCCCAATTAGTATAAACAGATTTAGGTGCAACAATTAATGTTGCTGTTATTTTTCTTTGTAAATAAAGATAAGCAATATTATCTATAGTAACTTTGGTTTTACCTGTACCCATCTCCATAAAGTAAGCCCACTGTGTTTTTTCAGCGGATTGATTTAGAGCATTACGTTGATGCTCGTATGGGGTAGTCTTATACGGAAATTTCCACATCTCGATTTAGATATATTTTTTTTCTTGCAAAGGTCAAGCAAATAAATTAAGACGCCAACAGGAGGAATATATGGATATCGAAAAAATGTCTACGAGTATCGACATTGATCAAAATAGTGTAAAATCTATTTCTGAAAAATGCAATCAGTTAAAAGATTTGAGAAATCAAATTGAAGATGCTGAAGAAAAATTATCTCTTTTAAAAAACAAATCACGTGATTTAGAGGAGAGAATAATTCCAGAGATGATGCAGGAAGCAGGTGTATCGTTGCTGAAGTTAGCCGATGGTTCTTCTGTAGAAGTTAAACCATTCTATGCAGCAAAAATTCCTGAATCACGAGTTGAGGAAGCCTTCAGTTGGTTGAGAGGTAACGGGTTTGAAGATTTAATTAAGAACACGGTTACTGCATCATTCAACAGAGGACAGGACAACCAAGTCTCTGAATTAATAAAGGTCTGTGAGGAACATGGATTCAACTATAATAAAAAAGAAAAAGTTGAGCCAATGACTTTAAAGGCTTTTGTTAAAGAACAAGTCGAAACAGGCAAGCAATTGCCATTTGATTTGTTTGGTGTATACATCGCAAATAAAACAAAAATAACTAACAAATAATAGGTAATACTATGAAAATAAAAGACGGACAATCGAACGAAGTAGCGATTAAACAACAAGCCGGTGCAGTTGCCAGTATCAATATAGAGCAATTCGCTGACGAAGGATTTGATAATGTAGACTCAAATAGTCTTGCATTACCATTTCTTAAAGTTCTTGGACAACTATCTCCACAAGTCACACAAGGTGATAGTCAATTTATAGCTGAAGCTAGACCAGGAATGATCTACAACACAGTGACAAATGAGTTATATAATGGTGCAGATGGTATCAATGTAATACCATGCTTTTATAAACTCGAATACATTGAATGGAAGGATAGAGATAAAGGTGCAGTTGCTCCTGTAAATGTTTATCCTGCTGATTCAGATATCATGTCTAAAACTGTTAGAGACGAAAAAGGCAAAGATAGACTTGATAATGGTAACTACGTTGAGGAAACTGCGTCTCACTATGTAATGGTGGTGGAAGCAGATAAGTCTTCAACGGCTCTAATCACAATGAAATCTACTCAAAGAAAAAAATCTAAAAAGTGGAATTCAATGATGATGTCTCTTAGACAAAAGAGAAAAGATGGTAAAGGTTTTTTTAGACCTGCACCATTTACTCAACAGTATAAACTTAAAACTGTTCTTGAAAAGAACAATTTAGGTTCTTGGTATGGTTGGGAGATAGAGCATATCGGACAAGTGGAGAGCGAAGAAACAATCAAAGCAGCCTTTGACTTTTATGAGTCATGTAAAAAAGGTGCTGTGAGAGCTAACCACAAAAACGAAGATCAAGCAGAAAAAACTCCATTCTAGTCATGGAGATACTTGACAAAACCTTGGAAGAGTTTGTAGAACTCTTCCAAGGCTCATCTACATATTTTGGTGCTTCAATACCATTAGGTCAAACGCGTGGCCGTGATGGTAAACAAGAATTCAGACATTGGGTTGAACCTAGACCAATGACCAAGGAAGATTGGTTACAACATTTAAAAGGAGAAAAATACTATGGATCAGTTCCCATTAGAGATGATAATTCATGCTCTTGGGGGGTCATCGATGTTGATCGTTATAATATACAGCATAAGGAAGTTATATCGGTTATACGGAAAAGGAAATACCCATTAGTACCATTTAGATCTAAATCTAATGGTATGCATTTAATATTGTTCATTGATGGTGTTGTTGCAGCATCTGATATGAGAAAAAAATTATTAGAGATTGCATCAGATCTTGGTGTGAATGATACGACTACAGATATTTATCCTGCACAGGATGAAGTTGATTTAACTCCTGAAGATTGGAATCAAAAAAGAAAAGGTAACTTTGTAAACTTACCATACCAAAAAGCTAAAATGACTACCAGAGTTGCCATGGACAACGATGGGAATTCAATAAAATTAGAAGACTTATTTAAATTTGTATCTGAATACAGAATTACACCTGCACAATTTAAAAAATTAAAAATATTTCAAGACGATGAAACAAAAGACTTCCCACCATGTGTAGTTAATTTTATGAAAAACAAAATTCAAAAAGGTGAAGGTCGTAATGATGCTATGTTTAACGTAGCGGTGTTGGCTAAAAAGATTGATCCAGATCCTGTGATGTATCAAGATTGGACTCGTAACATGATGTCTAAAGTTTGTACTGAGCCATTACATCCTCAAGAACTTAATAATATTTTTAAAGGTGTGGAGAATAAAGAGTATGCTTACAAATGCAAAACATCAGTTGCGCGAATGCATTGTTCATCTAGCACCTGTTTAAGACGAAAGCATGGTATTGGTAAAAATGAAGCTTTGCCTGAAGTGGGTAAACTTACAAAAGTAAATTCATATCCAGAACCTTATTGGATACTTCCCATTCAAGGTAAGTCTATTAGATTATCTACAAAACAATTATATCAACAACAGTTATTAGGTGAGGCTTTATTAAACTACGATATAGTTTGGAGAGCACTTAAACCAACTAAAAGAGATCCAGATCCATACAGAGATTGGTTAGAAGAGTTGATGTCAACTAAACAAGACATGGAAGGCTTTGATGCAATAGAAGAATTAGATGATGTATTCAATTCTAGAATGTCAAGATTCTTAGAAGATGTTGAGGATACTACAGAGTTTGATCAAATTGATTCTGGTAACATTTGGAAAGATGATACTGAGATGAGGTTCAAGTTAGAAACCTTTAAATCTTTTATGAAAAAAATGGGTTATAATTGGAATGAAAAAGAATGTACAAAGTTTTTAGAAACAGGTGGTGCGCAACCAAAGTCTAAGTTTAGAGGTATTCAAACAAGACATTGGGTAGTCGCATTACCAAAACAGAGTGAGCATAAAAACAAAGATGTCAAATTCGTTAAAGCAAAAGCTTCGTGGGAAGACAATTAAAATATTTGGACCACCAGGAACTGGTAAAACTGAGAATCTGCTTAAGAGAGTCCAGAGGTATCTCAAAAAAGGTTATTCTCCCCATGAAATCTGTTACATATCATTTACCAACAAAGCAGTTGATGAATGTGTGGCAAGAGTCCGAAAAAGATTTAAAGAATATGATGAAGATGATTTTCAATATTTTAGAACCCTACATAGTTTGGCACGACAACAGTTTGCTGAGATTCCCGTTCTAGATCCAAAAGCTGATCTTTTGATGTTTCATACTCAATACGGAACCATTAAAGTTAATTACAAAGAAGGCCATGATGATCAGAAAGTATTTAACAATTGGTCCTTACAAATTTATGATCGAGCAAGAAACATGAAAGTAGATCCTGTATGGTTATATAAACAACAATCTAGAAAAGCGGTGAGGTTGCAGCAATTTAAATCCATTATTGCAGGATACGAAGAATTTAAAACAATGGAACTGGAGAACGGACAACGGACACCGGATCGACTAGATTTCACTGACATGGTACAAAAATTTATTGACGATGGTGTGTCTATACCATTTAAAGTATTGATGGTTGATGAAGCTCAAGATTTAACTCCATTACAGTGGGATTTAGTGGTGAAGTTAGCAAAACAAGTTGATCGAGTTTATATTGCAGGTGATGATGATCAGGCAATCTATGAATGGAATGGTGCTGATGTAGAATTGTTTCAGAACTTTCCAGGACGATCTTTGGTATTAAAAAAATCTGTACGATTAAATAAAAACATACATCACTTCTCCAATTGTATTTTAAAATCTATGGGGGACAATCGTGTAGAAAAAGAATTTTATTCTAATGGTAAAGAAGGAGCTGTGTATCGTTGGGGCGGACTTAAAAAGGTGCCTTGGGATATGGAAGGTGATTGGATGGTGTTGGCTCGAATAAATGATGTGAAACGAGAGCTGCAGCAGGAAGCAAAAGATCTCGGATTATATTATCAAGATCAAAAAAATAACAAGTCATTTGATCCGAATCAATTTCATGCAATTAATTATTGGGAAACTATATGCAAAGGTGGCAGCATTACTAGAGAGGAAGCTGTAACTATGTATGAGTATTTATTAAACATAGACCACGGATACCGGTCATCGGATAGTAAAAAATGGAGCTTTGCTCACCCAAACCAAGTATTTAATTTTGATGAATTACATCTCAGATGTGGTATGAGAGATGAAAAAGGATCATGGAATCAAGTATTTAAAAGAAAATTTAAAGATAAGGATAAACAATATTTAAATAAACTTATGAAAGCAGGAGTTGATTTAAACTTACCACCAAAAATAATTATAGATACCATACATCAAGTAAAAGGTGGTGAAGCAGATAATGTTGTCCTGGCGAGCAAATGCAATTTTCCTTCGCATTTTGATAAAAAGAATTTAGCAGATAAAGTTAAAGAACTTAGGGTTTGGTATACAGGTGCCACTAGATCTAAGAGTACATTACATCTGTTAGGCACTTACCATCAATACAACTTTCCGCTTGGAAAGTATTTTAAACAATATGAGGCTAGTTATGTCAGATAAAGATATGTTCGATGAAGCATTTCCACAAAATAAACAGATAGGTGGGAATCATTACAAAAACTTTCATATACAACCGTATGAATTTATATCAAAAAATAATCTCTCATTTTTTCAAGGTAATGTTATTAAATATGTTTGTAGGTATTTAGGTAAAAATGGAATAGAAGATTTAAAAAAAATAAAACATTATTGTGATTTAGAAATACTTAAATTGAAAGATGAAAAAAAGAAAAAATAAATGTTTACGGTAATAAACTTTAAAAGTGAGCCGAAAGAAACTTTTTTTGCACCAGAATGGAATTATTATTTGTTTGAGAAAAAATTAAATCAAATAAATTTTAATAATTTAGCAAATTTTATTTTAAGTAAAGAAAAAGAAATATTAAAACTACCCGTAAATACATTTGATGGTGGTAAAGTAAAGGATGGATACACTGGTTTGGGTGAACAAAGCACAACAGCCAGATTTGATAAGTATAATGTTTTAAATTGGAATATTGAAGAAATTAAAATAATTAAAAATGAAATATTAAACTTTCATAATGCAATTTTAAAATATTTTAAACAACCACTGCCTAGTGAATTGTATATTAATTGTTGGACTAATATTATGAAGAGAGGTGAAAGTATAAAACCACACATACATGGTGTTCATCCTAGAACTTATTTAGGGGGTCATATTTGTGTACAATGTAAGGATACCTCTACTTATTATATAAATCCAATAAATCAAATAAATGAACCTATGACTCACAGAAGTAAAAATGAAGTTGGTAAAATAACTTTGTTTCAAAATAACATACCTCATTATACAGACATACATAATTCAGATGAAGAAAGAATTACTATTGCTTTTGATTTACATAGATTTATATCTAAAAATACATATTTAAAATTAATGTGAAAAAAAATAATAAAATAATTTGTGAAGTTTGTGATGTTGCAGTTGCAGTTGTAATAGATAAAAAATTGTATTACTGTCCTGAATGTTATATGTTCGACAACAACATTCCATTTGAAAGCGCAATTTATAATTTGAATAAAGAAGGATTATACTCTAAGAAGAAAAACTAATGACTCACCAATTGAACTTTATCTATAATGATAGTGATTGGATAGCTCCTGCGGAATATCCTGATTTATCAAAAGCAACAGAGATTGCAATTGACTTAGAAACTAAAGATCCAAATCTTAAAACTAAAGGATCTGGCTGGGCTACCTTTGATGGTCACATCGTAGGTTTTGCAGTAGCAGCACTTGGACAACAATGGTATTTTCCAATTGGACATGATGCTGGTGGTAACATGGATTTATCTATGACCACTGCTTGGATGCAAGATATTTTAAAGTTACCATGTCCTAAAATATTTCATAATGCAAGTTATGATGTGGGTTGGCTGCTCGTAAATGGTTTTGAAATTAATGGTAAAATTATTGATACCATGATTGCTGCAGCTTTAATTAATGAAAACAGATTTAGTTTTAGTTTAAATGCATGTGCTAAAGATTATTTAGGTGAAATTAAAAATGAAACTTTTTTAAATGAAAAAGCAAAAGAGTGGGGAATAGATCCT
>Ga0222718_10002375_pt1 | contig 16977 bp, 20 predicted proteins | sample C33_27DmetaG_FD_165045 | JGI IMG/M metagenome (GOLD analysis project Ga0222718, IMG submission 165045) | Estuarine water microbial communities from San Francisco Bay, California, United States - C33_27D | ecosystem: Environmental > Aquatic > Marine > Unclassified | place: USA: California... | reverse complement strand
TTAGTAATGATATGAGAATTAACTACATTACATAAAATTGGTTGCGTTTTTAATGATTCTAATATGTTTAGTTCGATTGTTTGATCTGTTGGGCGTTTAAATTCTTTATAAATGAACGAAAGGGGTTGTGGTGGTGCTATTTCAAAAACATTTGCAGTGGCACCATCTCCAATTTTTTTTTTTTTTAATTTAATTTTATCATCACCATCTTTATAATAAAAGGTATCGTTCATATCCTCATCTTGTTCTACAATTACATTTTCTAATGGATAAGATTGTGTTATATCTTTTTCAAAGACATATGCTTCTATATCAATTTCTTGTGGAGGTTGTTTAACAAGAAATCGTTTTGATGGAGAGTTTTTTAACGACATTCCTTTTCGTGTCTTCTTTTGTTGTGATGGCATAGTAAGTAATAGTATTACTATAATCTAATAAAAAAATATATTTTGTGAATAAATGGTTACTTTAGTTAACAAGACTAGATAACCAATCTTTTAAGTTCGATTTTGTAACTTTGTTATTTAGTTGTTCGGTTTCATTACCTTTTACAGCAACAACAGTTGGGTAAGCTTTTACGTTATATTCGGCAGCAAGTTCCTTTTCTTCATCACAGTTTACTTGCTTAACTTCAACAGGAACTCCATTAATAAGATTGTTTTGAGTAGCTAATTCTTGTTCAAGAGCAGCAACTTCTGGTTTGGCATTTGTGCAGTGTGGGCACCAGTCAACATAGAAAAAGTAAACAGTTACTGGTTCTTTTGTGTTGTTATTAAATCCTTCGTTTTTGTTCATTAAACGCATACCAACAACAACTAATACAACAAGGAGAGCAACAGCGAGCACTAGATGAAGTGGTTTCATTCTTTTAAGATTCTTCATTAACTTCATTTTCTTTAGGTTTTGATATAATAGACGGAGATAAAAAATTATATGTTTTTTCTACAGCGTGTGTGTATGTATGATTTCTAGCCATACGATTATATTTTTCACGATTTTCAATATACTGTTTTGCAATTGATTTTTCTAATGGATCGGATGGATTTGGATCAGTTAATAAAGAACAAACTGATAATAGAACTTTTCCAACATTTAAAATAGGTGTCCAAGCATCTTTTAATGTATCTAAACAAATATCGCCATATCTACTAATATTAGGATGATATATAGGTGTTTTAAATTGCATTTTCATTGGAGAAAAAGGATATCCTTCGGGAAATGTAATGTTAATATGAAATACTCCACCTTCATAAGGCGTATCAGTTGGTCCATGAATAGTAGCTTGCCAAATTGTAATATTATCTTCTGAAATTGGTCCGGCCGTTATATTTGAAATCGGTTCCTTCTGTAATTGTTTCCATTCATATAACAAGCGTTTTTCGCGTTTTCCAATAGAACTAGACATAATTCAGTTATATAGAATTATTTTATTAAATAAAAAATATAGTTGTCTTTATATCTATAATTTTATATATTCTAATTGATGTATTTAACTCTTAAGAGTTTTTTGAGACCCATATTTTAAAATTATCAAGTGTAACCGTATATACTCCTAGAGATTTTGCCTTTTCAACTTTACTACCTTTCCCCCCTGGTTTATATACAAGCATATTTGTTTGTTTTGTAACATTTGTTGTTAGTTTTCCACCATTATGTATAACAAAATCCTCCAGCGTTTTATCACGAAATCCTGTGAATACGAGTGTTTTATTTTTTAATTTATCGGTTGTTGGGTTATGTGTAACACTAACTGTTGATGTTTTCTTTTTTAAAAACCTTGAAAGGCCTTCTGTATTAATCCATGTAAGAAAGATAGGAATATGTGTTATAAAATCATTTGCAGATTTTTCGGCAAATCCGTTTAACCCTAATACTTTACTATATTTAACTTCATTTGATTCTTTGTTAGAAAGAATATCTGGATAATTACTCATAATGAGTCCTATTTTTTTTGGACCGAGATTTCTACCAAATTGATTACTATGAATCATAATATCAACTAGACTTGTTGTTTTGAATACATCTTCAATACTAGATACAATTTTTTCACCAATTGTGGCACCCATACCATCAATTTTAACAAAATCAGTTGCTTTCATACCAATTATTTTACCTACTGTATTAAATTTATGCCGTACAAGATTAGTAATATTTCCAATACTAAGGTATTTTATACCCATACCCTTAAAGAAATAAAGTAGATTTTTTACTAGAATTTGTTCGGTAAATGTATTATTTTTTGATAATGCAGTTTGATCCACATATATATCGATGTTTGTATCATTCCATTTATAGGAAACCTTAGGAAAGAGAGGTGCTGCTGCAGGTTGTATAACTTCTTGAATATATGGAATAACATCTCCAGAACGGATTAGTTTAACGATTGCTCCTACCCCAATTTTATTTTCTTGAATAAAAGCTGCGTTAAAACCAGTAGCATATTCTATGGTAGCACCACCAATGGTAACGGGTGTAATTTTAACGCGTGGTTTTAAATAACCATCTTTACTTGCGGCCCATAGAACATCGACTACGTGTGCTTCAACAACTTGGTCAGAAAGAACCATTTTAAACGCAAACGAATGTTTGGGATTTTCTTTGCGACGCGGATACATGTGATCACTTGTCACAATAACACCGTCAATTTCATATGGTAGTGAATTTCTCCATTCAACTAGTTTTTTAGAAAGAAATTCGTTAGTCAGATTTTTAGCCATTAAAATTTTACCATTTTTAACAGTATTAAATCCATTTTCTTTCAAGTAATGGAAACCCATACTAGGGATAACTTGTGGTTCAATAACTTCATAAGCTACAAATTCAAGGTCTGAATACTTTTCAACTGGTTGTCTTTTTGCATTAATTAATCCAGATACCATATTGCGTGCATTGGAAAAGGTATCTTTCCATCTCGTTTCAAACGCCTTTTTTGAAATCAGAAATTCTCCACGAATTACAGCGCCTTCGACTACCGGAAGTTTAAACTGGGGTAAAAGAAAGGTAATATCTTGACCAACCGTTCCGTTACCTCTAGTATAAAGTTTCGCTTCTCCATCTTTTACAACATAAAGACCCGACACACCATCTAGTTTTGCGGAGAAAACATAGGGTTCAGGAAACTTCTTTTTCCAGACTGCAACCGCATTTGTATCTGGTTTAATTTTATTCATACTCCCCATAAAATAGGGCAAAACAGTTTTACGTTCATTTGCAACAGGAGCACCTATAATTTTGTCTAATTTTGTTTTTATTCCTTTTCTTTCATATGCCATACTTACAATTGTATCGTATTCAGCATCTGTTAAGAATGGCGTTCCTTCGCGATATGCTTGATTTGCTTCAAGAATTAACTGTAATAAATCTTTATTATTTAGTTCTAGTATTGCATCTACACCAGTTTCGCGCATGTTTTTTACAAATTTTTCAATTGAATTCATGATGTACTCTCTATCTTTATAAGATATTCTAGATATTTATGTATAAATATAAACGTATGAATCAATTTTTAAAGAATATAATGGTTTTGTTTTTATTTAAGAATTAAAATATTGTATAGATTATACATTTTTCCTATTATGAATTCTGTTTTTCGTAATTTAGCGCGTCGTGATCCTAAACTATATGAAATTATTAGAAAAGAATATTCGAGACAAAGAACAGGAATAGAATTAATTGCTTCTGAGAATTTTACAAGTCCGAGTGTTTTGGAATGTCTAGGTTCTATTTTAACAAATAAATATTCTGAAGGTTTACCTGGACGTAGATATTATGGAGGAAATGAATTTATTGATGAGGTTGAAAATTGTTGTCGTGATAGAGCACTAAATGCGTTTAAATTAAATAAAGAAGAATGGGGTGTAAATGTTCAACCCTATTCAGGGTCAGTTGCTAACATTGCATGTTATCTTGGATTTCTAAAATTACACGATAGAATTATGGGTTTAGATTTACCTTCAGGTGGTCATTTATCACATGGATTTTATATTGGAAATAAAAAAATTAATCACTCATCTACCTTATTTGAATCACTTCCATATCAAATTAAAGAGGATGGTTATATTGATTATGAACAATTGGAAGATTTAGCAATGCGATTCCGTCCTAAATTGATCATATGTGGAGGTAGTGCTTATCCACGTGATTTTGATTATAAACGATTTAGAGAGATTTGTGATAAAATTGGAGCATATTTATTATGTGATATGGCACATATTAACGGATTTATTGCTACAGAATTAATGGAGAGTCCATTCCCATATTGCGATTTTGTAACAACAACTACACACAAAACTTTACGTGGTCCTAGAGCAGGTATGATTTTTTTCAGAAAACAGTTTGAAAAACAAATTAATGACTCCGTTTTTCCGGGCACACAAGGAGGACCACATCAAAATAAGATTGCAGCGGTAGCGACACAACTTCTGGAAGTTCAAACAAATGAATTTAAAGAATATATGATTAGAGTTCGTGATAATGCACGAGTTTTAGCAAGTGAATTACAAAAATATGGCTATACAATTTCAACGGATGGAACAGATAATCATATTGTTCTTGTTAATTTACGTAATAAAGGAATTACTGGAAGTAAAATAGAAACAATTTGTGAAGCTGTTAATATTTCAATTAATAAAAATGCTGTATTTGGTGATACTAGTCCTTTAAGTCCAGGTGGAATTCGTTTAGGAACGTCTGCGATGACTACACGCGGATTCGATCAAGAAGACATGAAAAAATTAGCAAATTTATTACATGGATTAATTGAATTGTCATTAGAAATTCAAAACAAATATGGTAAAAAACTAGTGGATTTTAAAAAAGCATTAAAGAGTGATGAATATAATGATAAATTAGAATCTGTTAAGTTTGGTATCCAGATGTGGGTTGAGGAATACTATTTTCCAGATCTGCATATGCGGGAGGAAGATCTTCCCTATTCTCCTCAGGAATAGAATTTATAGTAGAATTGATACTTGTATTTGTAGGTGTTTCTATAGGTGAATTGGGAGGTGTTATAGGCATAGTATGCGATAGTGAAATGAACGGTCTATAATATCTATTAAAAACATAGCGTCTCCGTGATACAGAAGGAATACAACAACACGTTAAAATAAATGATAGTGCACATATGCCAAAATATTCCAAATAAATTAAATATGTTGTAAATATTAATATAATTGGAATAAATAGATTTATGATCGTATATAAGGAAAGGATTACAAATTGTTTTGATTCACCATATCTGTTTATTTTAAGAACTTCAGTAATACGTTTATGTGCATATGAATATAAAAATAATACAATTAAACCAACCCCCATTTTTACAATGTTATTTGATAATATACAACTATCAACATAAATACTACTATTACAGGTCGTATTGTTAGAAATACAAAAATCGGTTTCTGTACAATACGGTAATATATTATATTTACGTTCGATTTCTGCTGAACTTACATTACATATCGTACAACCGTTAAACTGAGGACAACTGACCACATTAAATGATGGGCAATAGGATGCATTCATTTTTTATAATACAGTGATTAGTAAATCTACTATTTACTAGTTTAAATGGAAAAAAATAAAAATTATCTTGCATGTCATTATTTATACTGATTCTTGTGGGACCTCAATAATTTCATATTCAATATGATCTATTTGTTCGTTATTTTCTTTTGTTTCTGAGTTTAATTCTGATTCATTTGTGTTGTCTTTTGAAGTTGTTTCATGGGCATTTTCTAGTCGTTTTAATTCATGTTCATTTAGTTCGGTTGTTTTTGGTTGTTTCGGTTCTTGAAATAATTCAACGATAAAATCGAATAGTTTTTTAGAGAAACCAAAGTGGCAACCGTTAGCATCTTGCTTATCTGGTGCATGTGTTCCATTTAGACACCCTTTATGAGATAAAGATACAAAATTGTTTTCCCATGATTGTTCTACAAACATATGTTCCCTGTCTTTAAAAAACCGTTTAAAACCATTATGTCCACTATCTTCATCAAATTCATTCTCTTTTGTATAAAAATCACGTTCAAATAATAGAGAACTACCCGCAACAGATTCATATAAATGTTCACTAAGACTTGGAATATGAATCCACGACACATACCGTTCTACGTCAAAACAACCTAGTTTAGTAAATCCCATTACCTTTTTATATGGTTTATCACGTTTAACATTAGTATATGCTTTTAATCGCATTTTTAATGTATCTGGATAGAAATAGTCGTCATCATCCATAAACATTATGAAATCGTGGTTAGCCATTTTAATACCAACGTCACGTTTTTCTGAAATAGTCTTTTTATCACTCAATTTAACATATTTTATATTATATTTTCCCATTTGATCTGTAGGTGGTAAATGTGCTTCAACTTGTTTATCCTCTGCCGAATCATCAACAATAATCCATTCTAATTTATCGCGCGGATAATTCAATGAATTATAATTGTAAATTGCAAGTGGAAATAGTTTTTGTCTGTTATGTGTAGGTGTAATAATTGAAATCGTTGGAAGATCTTCATCAACAAGTTCGTCTCTAATGACTTTCTTTGTATTTCTAGCCATAAGAATATATTTTTTAAAAATAGGTATAAATAGTTCATCCGTTTCTTTTTGATAACGCATTGCATCTATTCCTGCAGATTTCATCATAGATTGAATTGATGCTTCACTTGTTGTAACAATTTCTTCCATAACTTCGGTTAAAGTAGATAGTGTAGTTGTAAATGATCCGCCTACTGTTCCCTTTCTACCTTTTTTACGTTTTCCACCCAAAATAAAGGCAAAATCCTTATTTAATAGTTCCGCGCGACCACCCGATTTACAACCAATAGGAATGGAGTGTGATAATTTAGCTTGATTTGCTAGATGATCAAATGCACTACTGTTATCTACACATAAGTGAAATACGCATTGATTAAAAAGTTTATGAAATTGATCGTTTTGAATTGTATCAAAAAATTCAACCTTTGGATAGTCAATTGTTCTATCTCTATTGGCACAAAAACGATTTGCGTTACCGTTTACAACACACAATAACGGATATTCGGGTTTCCACAATTTTACAATTTCCATATATAACTGACTTTCTTTATCTTGACAAAATAATAACACTTTATCATAATCCTTTGTCGTATTCACAAATAAGTTAGGACTTCTCCATTGAACAAGATGTAATTTATTATGTAATTCATCTTTTGTAAATATTCCTAGTTTTGTGCATTCGTTTTTTATTACATCATAGGAATATTGTGTTTTTACTAAAATTCCATCAACATCTTTAAGAGTATGAAGCATAGAGGTCGGAAATTCAGAAGGATCCAATAAAACTAGATTTACTTTGGCATTTGTAAAAAATACAGGATTTATCATATTAATAAAAAAATTAATAGATGCAGGGGGGCAATTATAGTGATGTCCGTTAACAGCAGCAAATTCGAGTTTATCTTTTGTTTTTTTAAATAAAAAACGTATAGATTCAATATCAGTCTGAACGTGCTTAATATTTTCGTAACTTATACAATTAACCTTCATAATGCCCTAGAAGAAAGTGATTACTATCTCATAAACAATTATCTTTAAATCTGTTTAATCATCATTTTTTTGAAGCATTTCTAAAGCAATATTTTGTTCTGATACGCCTTCTTCTAACTGGTAAGTATATTCTATTTCCCCTTTTGAATTACGAATAAATGGAATACGATAACGTTTAAATTTGTTAAGTTCATCACAAGGTTCCGTTAATTGATGAAAGTGTGTAGAAACTAGACACATTGTATTTTTATTATCATTAATTTGTGATAAAATCCATTTAGCACCTTCAACTGCTTCTCCTGGATTTGTAGAATGAAATAATTCATCGATGATTGAGAAATGTAATCCAGGTGTTGTATTCATTTTTTGTATTTGTTGTTTGATTTTATTAGCCTCTCTTTGAAATAATGATTCTTTACCTATAGCGTCCTGAATATTTAAATGTGTGTAAATATGACGAAAATAACTAGTATCCATGCGTTTTCCAGGTGAAATTCCTATTCTGTGTGCTAAAAATACAGAAATAGCAACGGATTTTAATAAAGTTGACTTACACGATGCATTTGGACCGGTAATTAACATATGTTCGTTATTTAAAGTGATTGAATTTTTAATACACGAAGTTTCTATAGATGGATGATACATATCCGTAATTGATAAATAGGGTTTATTGATTTTACGTAGAAAAGGTATACACCAATTTCCATCTATGACAGTTCTACATAATGATACTAAATAATCGATACGCCCCCAACTATGATACATCGATTTAATATCATTCTTAATTTTCTCTTTAACATCGGTGAATTGTATAATCTTGTTGTATTCATTTAATATAGGAGACCAATCATGTATATATGAATTATTTACTGTATCAAATAATTTTGTTTTTCTATTAAAAATACCTGAGTGGTCTTTTAATGTATGTTCTATAGGTGTAGTGTAAATAGTATTTAATAATTCCTTATTATGTATGAGAGTTTGTTGTATAGATTCTAGTTTCCTTTGAATTTCATTTAAGATTTGCTTAGTGCGTTCGGATGTTTTTGCGTTACTGTATACACTTTGAAAATAGATTAACCATGATAATAATTTTGTTAAGATACTGAATAAACTCATTTTTTTTATGCTAGATAAACTAGGAACTTTAAATACTAGATTTTTAGCAATTTTCATGTAAGTTAAAAAGGACACTGGAATCTTAGTAAATAATTTGAAATAAAAATAGGGCATAATTGCAATAATTACAGGTGAGAATGCCGAGTAAATTGGAGCTATTAATATTGTAAATACGTTTAGTAGGAATAACAAAGGATTATATTTATTTAAAAATTTTAAAAAATGGTGTTGAAAATAACCACAAGAAAGATGTTCGCTATCTGAACACGATTTATCTGTAATACACCACATAATATCAGATTCATGTTCCTTAATTTTTTTTAATACTGTATAGATTTTGTTTAATACATCTGGGTTCTTTAATAAAAATATTAATTCTTTTTGCTCACGTTTTATTTCTTCTAATGTTCTGCTTTGTGAAAGGCGTTTTTGTAAATAAATTACACCTTGTCTGGTTAATGGTTCCGTTAGGGTTTGTAATATAGAATTTCTACTATTCGATTCAGTTGAGAATATATTTAGATTTTCATGTAGTTCAATTTCGTCTACTTCAACTTCTGTAACAATCTTTTCATGGAAAAGGTTTTGTAATAATGGTTCAAAATTAAAAATATATTCCATTTGTAAAATAGTAAGAACTTATTCTTAAAATTTAACGGCACTTAAAAATTGAATATGTAATGTTATTCATACGTTTAGAAGTACACTTTAATCATGTTTTTTGCAAATGGTAAAATATATTTAATTATGAAATTGCCGGCTGAAATGCTTAAAGATTATTATGATAGAGCGTGGTGGATTATAAATCAAAATCCAGAAACAGATGAAGAGGTAAAGGAACTAGAGTTAATCTCTCGGCGTAGATTTGCGGAAGAGTGTTTTGGATGTTATTATGAAGATTAAATATCTAGGTTTCTAGGTTATTCATTGGTTTATTGCTAAAAATTGAAAGCGATTTTTATATGATGTAGTTTAGCATTTCACAACTCATACGAGTTACATCGCAACCAACAACTTACACTTACGTGTTCTTGTTATTTCAAAGCATTTGGATAGTAACCTTATTGCATAGAAATCACAGACAAACATGACTCATCAGCAGATCCCCACTCAGTTTCCGATTACGGATGTGTTTGCACCGCGCTATGGTACGGACCATAGCACACGCCCGATGATTATGGTCGTTCACCCGAGTGATATTGGGTTCATTCTTGGTAAGAATGGGAATACCATCAAGACAATCGAGGATGAGGTGGGTGTGATCATCACCTTTGTTCCTTACACGCAGACCTACCCTGAGATCCCCCCACACTTTACAGTTGTGGGCAATCCTCCGGCTACGATGAATGCATTCACTCGCATGACTTCTCTTGCAAACGAGTCGCTTCGTCGTCAGTGGGCAAAGAGTGCCAAGACCAGTGAGGTCACCAATACGCTTAAGATCAAGCGTGATGACATGAAGATGGTCATTGGTAAGGGTGGGCACACGATCCAGAGCATCAACAAGCGGTACAACGTGCGTTCCTTTACTCGTGTTGATAAGGATCATCCGAAGGATACATCGGTGATCGATATCATCGGGTATGGTCCTGATGTTGCTGCCGCTAAGAAGCACATTGGTAACATTATCATTGAGTCGATGCGTCGGCGCGGTGTGATGACCGATATCATGGAGCAGAGCAATGAGATGTACACGATTCTCAAGAAGCAAGAGGATGACGCTATGGTCGAGAAGTTGACGCTGTTGTTCTTTGATCGCTCTCTAAGTGCTCAGAAGGAGATGAGTGAGCTTCGCCAGATGCTTGAGCAGACTGATAAGCCCCTGTTGAAGAGGGTGGATGAGGCGATTGATGCCAAGATTAGTGCCGGTCGAGGCACGATTTGACTTGACTAGATAGGACCACAAAACTAAAAAAAACAAAAAAAATAAAATCTATTATAAAAATTAAAAAAAAACAAAACATAAAAAAAATAGAAAAATAAAAACTAATGGGGGCAACCCTTTTCTATTACTATTTTCTATTATATTTCCTTTAGAATGTCTAGGTGCGATGATTGTGTTATCTATAAAAATTGATTGAATATAAAGAATAGGTTATTTATCATGTAACATTTCACAGAGAAGCACGCAGAACGCAAACTTGAATACAGACAAACATGTTGACGGGTACATTTCGTTCGCGTTATACTGCTTATATCTTTGCCGATGTAGAGAAAAAGTTGAAAGAGTTAAATGTAATGATTATTAAAGACCCGGTATATTTGAACAATAAAGGTGAATCGCGATTTTTGATGTCGGCAAAATCCACACAAGCATATAAAGATGCACGTGAAATAATTGCCTCTATGATTGGTGAATATTTGCGAAATCAAAATAAAAAATTGATGATGAATCGTAATCCGAAAGCTCCACCACCGTTGAACATCATCATTTAAATATGAGTGTAACATTACAAGAACCTAGACAAAGATGGGAAGGACCTTTTGAGGGTTATATTCGAGGAACACCAAAAGACCCGACAGGAAAAAATAAGACAATCTTTTGTAAGACACTTGAAGAAGCAAAAACATTAGCCCAAAATTACGATGGAATTGTAGGTGGAATTACACAAATTAAAGAAAATAAGTTTTCACTACGTTATGGCAATCGTTTGTTTCGATCCCCTAAAAAAGAGAAATCGTGGTTATTTTTAGATGCAAAAGAACAAAAAAGAGAGGATACATTGCCCGAACTACCTGAAGATGAAACTGAATGGACAAGAGATGATCATAAGTCCTATGAAAAATGGGAAGCAGAAGAAAATAAAAACTTGTTTATATCTAAGGCAGTTATGAAAGAAGATATGAATGAATTTCAACCATGGGTTTATAACAACCGTATTATGTTACTGAATCCAATCATAAATGAGGTTCGTGATAAAAATACAAATAAAAAAATAGGAACTCGTATGGTTATAAAGGAAAAAAATAAAAAACATGGTCCGATTGAGGTTTTAGTATGGTGTGTTGCTCCATACTGTTAGATTTATGCAACACCAATAGGTTTAGAAGCAACACCTTCACTTAAACTAAATAATTTTGAATAGGTTTGATCTTTTCTAAAAAATAAAGTTGGATTGTTTGACCCAACTACTTTTTTATCTTCTTCGCGAGCACCTCTAAAAATGCCACCATTACATATTTGTCCCTTATTTTTAACATCAGATATACCATATGTATCCCATACAGGTACAATTTGACGTATAGGGAAGGGTTCACAGACACTTTCTTCACCTGGAACAGGTAATGTTAATTGTCTTTTACCAACTGGAACTCTAACACCTGTATCTTTTGTAGCGTTAAATTCTAATAGAGATGAAGTATCTGATGGACTTGGGACAAATGTTTGTTTTGGTTTATATAATGTGCTTCCTCTTTCACTTTCTCGTTGACGTGGTAAAATAGGTTTTAATGATTCTCCATCCATAATTTTATTAATGATAAGGATACCGTTATCTTCATGAACGGAAAGATCAAATAGTAATTTTCTATTTGAAAAATGTGTCCAACTATTTACAAAATAATATATTTTATAATCTAAAAATCCTTTATTACTACTTTCACGAATCGTCATTTTTTCAAGATTTAATGGAGTTAACTCATGTCCTTTTTTATTAACATCTTTAAGAGCAACCATTACAAGATATTTAACATACGTTTTAGTGTCTTCGTCAAGTGTATGCTCATAAAAAAATCCACATTCATTTTCAATAAAGTGTTCCTTTTTCTTTAAGAGGAATAGGGCTAGTATGCCGACTAATAATACTATTATCATTGATGCTTGAAGATACATCTCTTTTATTAATTACATAGATATTTGTTTAGCATGAGAGAACAAATGAAAATTACTAAAAAAAGTAAATTTATATCGGCACATTCTCATAAAAAAACATGGCATATTTTGTTAGGTGTTTCTCTAAACGAACAAAAAATTAAAAATAATAAAAAAGAAAAACCATTTCAGTATGCACATATATGGAATAGAGGTTTTATTCATGAATATGATAAAAATAAATATAATATTTTATACACAGGCATTTTAGCAAAGAATTCACAAAAAATTTATATTTATGTTGCAAATTTTAAAGATATAGTTGATTCAACAACTACGCGTATTTTATACCTTTTTAATAAAAATAACGGAAATGATATATGGGAATGTCTTTATTTTTCTAATGAATTTCAAGAATACAAAAATAAATATATAGTTACAAATGATTGTAAAGTAAAAATGAAAAACATATTTTACGCTTTAATTGGGTCTCAATATGAATAATTATGATTATTTATAGTGTTTTTTCAAATTCTGTAAGATCAAATTCCGATTCTCCTGTGTCGATTTCGGTTTCTTCATCACGATTCCTTTCAAATTTTACTTGTTTTTTTTGTCTATTTTCATCTGTATTTTTTCTTAAAATGCTATTTAATTTTTGTTCAATTTGCGAATCATTGATTAATGATGCTTCCGGATTTTCATTTGTATTTTGATAGAGGTACGCATAGGTAAATAATACATCAATTGTAAAGATAGCCCAGAAATATTTTTCTAATTCATTTAATTCAAATTTAAATAAGGGACTAAATAAAATAACATATCCAACACAATATATTACAATACTTCCTAGAAAAGAACGTATTTTTTCTTGATTAGGATGAGGTAGCACTTTTTTTAAAAGTGGGTGATTTTTCATTGTTCCATTTGAAAACAAGTAAAAAAGCATAATAAATAGATAAACAATTTACTTAACAATGGAAAAAATTATTATAGATAGAACGCAATATATGTTTAAATATAAATGTAGGAAGTTTTAATTATAGAATCCGTCAGGTTTTTCTTGGTAATTGTTGACTGTAATTAAATCGTCTAGTTTATCTATATGTTTCATAATATTTGATTCATTCATGTATGTAAATAAAAATTGTTGAAGAATTGCTGTGGTTAATTTTAGTTTATTTTTCTTAATATAATTAAGAAGTTCTTCACATTCTTCATCTTTTTCAGGGAAGAAACGCATAAACATATGTTTGATTTGTGTTCTGGTTGCATAATCAAAATGAAGACAATAATCAATACGACCTGGACGAATAAGTGCTTTATCGAGACGATTCATGTAATTTGTTGTCATAATTGTAATTAATTTATCTTGATGTCCTAGTCCATCTAATACATTTAGTAATCCACTAAAAGTAATACCATGTTTATGCTCATCACTATTTTTTCTCTCTTGAAATAGAACGTCAATATCTTCAAGGACTAAAATTGTATTTTCAGGAATATGTTGCACTGCTTTCATAAATTTAACATCATCAAAATCTCTTTTAAAATTAAGAATTGCAATATCTAAATTTAATTCACTGGCAATTGCATAAATTAGACTCGTTTTACCTGTTCCAGGCAATCCTTCAAAAATATAATTCTTTTTATATGGAATGCCTAGAATATTATATTTTTCTTCTGTATCTTCACTAAGAAAGTTTTTCATATCTTCTAGAATTATATCTTCTTTTCCATTGAGAGAGATTGATTCCATTTTGCGTTTTCTGCGTTTATATACATCCTCCCAGAATTCATCCCAGATCCAACACATAATCTTATCATCTTCGGATGCTTTTTCCATAATATTCTGATAAAAATAATCAATTGATTCTTTAATAAAATCTTTTAATACAGTTAAATCTTCACATTCTAGTTTGATTTCATTATATTTATCGATATTTCTTTCCGCAAATACCGGATTCCCCTCATATTCATTAGTTAAAATAATCTTTTTTTCTTTAAACGTAAATTCCGACTTTCCTAATTTAGGGAAATAATGAATTGTAATTGTATTATCACGAACGCGTCTCATTCTACCGCCACTCACTATATAATTTGTTTCACCTTCCTCTTCTAAAAATTTATGTACATAATGAATAACAGATTTGAATGCAATGTCGTGTCCTTTAATTGTTAAACTAGCTAAAGACATTATTGTAATTTAAAGAAATCATTTCAGTTAGTATCTATATGATAATTATCTTTAGGGTTAAATCTAAACTAATTATAAGGAGATGACTATGTCTCTTACGGAGATTTTAAATAAAAAACTATTTAAACTTACTAGTCTTAAATTAACTATAATAAAATCTATTAATAACGAAAATTATGAACTATTGTCGACGGCTTCTGTTAATTTTATAAAAGAGGCAAATAATGCATTATCAACCTATATGAAGTATGAAATTAAAAATAAAAAAACGATTTTATCTTATTTATATTTTGTTATGAAAGAAGCTAAGCAAACTATGTTTAAAATTTTATTATTAATTGTTAATTTAACTACAAAAATAGAAAATATATTATCAGAAGATACTATTACAAGATTGAATCGTGATCGTTATTTAGAGGGGGAGAGACAATTAAGTTATTTGCGTGAAAATTACATTTATATATTACGAAAATGACTTAAACCATAGAGTATGAGTATATATATCTTAACATAATATAATTATGGAAGTATATGACGAAAATAAACATGATATTCTCGGTGCAATTGATTCTGGAAAGGCAGTATGTGTTCAGTTTTCTGCTAAATGGTGTGGACCTTGTAAACGAATAACGCCAGATATACATAAATTAGCTGAAGAAAACAAGAGTATTCAGTTTTATTATATAGATGTTGATGAATGGGAAGAAATTGCCGGTGATGGTGGTTTTAATGTAGCTCAACTTCCTACTTTTGTTTTTTATAAAGGCGGGAGTGAAGTCACAAATCGTATTACTGGCGCTAATTTGGATAATGTTAAAGAAGTTATTCGAATGATGAAATAAATAAATTAAAAAAATAAAAGAATATTTTTTACTTACACAATTTAAGAAAATCTTTTAAAGAAGTATAGTATATAACAGTTATAATGGCAACCGTCCGTATTGAAAAACAATATCTTGAAAATTTATTAAATTATGTTGAAAAATTAGAACATCATGCAACTATGCTAGAAAATGAAAAAAAATGTGCTCTTGATAGGATTGATTATTTAGAACATAAAGTTTCTAATTTAAAAAGAAATAAATTGAGATTAAAAAATAAAATGATTCAACAACAGCAAAAATATATTGTTGATACAGAAGATTCAAGTAATCAACTAGAAGAAATGAGTAATCAATCAGAAAGTCCTAAAACAGAAGAACTTAATATTGAGTGGATTGAAATTGACGATATGTGAGAATAAATTTTCTAACAATATTATATAACTATAATGGCCAAAGAAGTTAGAACGTTTAAAGTTGTTGACGCAAAAAGACAAAACAAATGTGATACTAAATTTAAACCAGGAAGATACACTGGTAAATCACCAGCAAGTGCTGCGTTAAAAGCATTTAACCAGCTTTGCCGCGTTAAAAGAATAAAAGGTGTTTGCACTCTTGTTATAACCGTACAAGAAACAACACGTGGTTCTGAAGGAAAATTATTTTCCTACAAACTCAACAGAATGAAGTTAGCTAAACCAGTCGTTCTTTTTAAAGGAACCGATAAAGAATACACCATTAATTACAAGAGTGTTGCTAAATCTGTTAATGTTGATAAACTCCCTAACTGCAAGAGAACCGATGGTAAATCATCTGGTGTCATGAAAGCTTTCCGCAAGAAATCCAAAAAAGCTAAGGTTGCCTCTGCTAAAAACACTAAAAAAGTGAGTCGTAAAGGAAGCAGCAAAAGCAAAAAACTCTTCGGATTATTCTAAATAAAGTAAATTAATTATAATTTACATAAAAATTAAAATATTAGAAAAAAATTTTTTATACTAGTAAAGATAATGATTTAAACATTTTTGCATAATTATTTTCTTTAAATCCAGCACGAAACATGGGTAACATCATAAAAAATAACCTGTAAATGACAACAATTGTTGCTAAAATTCCAATAAAAATTTGTAAGTTTTTTGTATCATATTTTTCTAATAAGGTCATGTTTATATATTATATAACTAGATAATCTTACATTTAAACAGATTTGCTATCACCTTCAGATTCAGATTCAACTTTGGTAAGATGTTGCGAGATGTATTTGTTGATTTCAACAAAAGTCATATCTTTAACAGCTGCTCCAGAGAGACCAAAGAATTTAGCTAGACCCTTATCAGGATGAAATTTACGTTTGTTATCATCAAGTTGAAGTTTCTTAGTTTTAATGTATTCAGATACAAGTTTCATTACATCAGCGCGACTGTAGAGATTGCTTTTGTCGAGTTTAAGAAACTTAACAAGTTCGGCAGAAGGTTTCATAGGTGGTTGAGGACGTT
>Ga0222718_10002373_pt1 | contig 16979 bp, 19 predicted proteins | sample C33_27DmetaG_FD_165045 | JGI IMG/M metagenome (GOLD analysis project Ga0222718, IMG submission 165045) | Estuarine water microbial communities from San Francisco Bay, California, United States - C33_27D | ecosystem: Environmental > Aquatic > Marine > Unclassified | place: USA: California... | reverse complement strand
ATTGAAAAAAACAAAAAGTAAAATAAAAAAATCTAAATACTCAATCATAAAACAACTCAAAGAAGAAAACTTGATTGACGATAGATTCTTAGTTCGTATATCAAACCTGCCATTAGAAGACATTATAGCAATCAAGCTTGAGTCTTTGAGCCACAAGATAAATGGCAAGATGTACGGCCTAAGTTTAGCAAGATCAATAAAAAAAATAACTATAGAGGCATTAGTAAAGTATGCCAAATCTGTTTGTTCATCCCAACAAGAAACAGCTTTGTTCTTAGGGATAGACACTATACACCTAAACCGGCTAGAAAATAGCCTTAGACAATAAGGGGATGCACTGGCTTCGACTTGGAATAAAAAATAAATCGTGCAAAAGCTTGGCTGGACATACGAAAACCAGAAAAAAAATAATTGCCAACAATAACGTTGAATTTGACTCTGTTGCGTTAGCAGCATAATCAGGGGGCGGCAACTGCCTTGTTATCCAAAGTTGCTTTTTTGTTAATTTGTTTCTATTTAATGTAGATACCCTCGTTGTATGAGGTGGCTTGTTAGTCGGGTGGTTGACTAACTAATTTTGTGAATGACGATTGATTTTAAGTTTTAAGGACTGGGGTTCGACTCCCCACATCTCCACTAATGATTGAAAAACACCCACATGATATATATCTAAAAACACTAGTTATTTTAAACCTTTTAGATCTATGCATAACAATTTTTGCTGTAGAAGGAGGCTTTGCCGAAGAAGTTAATCCAGTAATGGGATACTTTTTAGAGAATTCAGTAATCTCCTTTGCTATGTTTAAAATCTTTGTTATGCAACACGCCTTGTTGGTTGAGTACAATCGATGGGTTAAAAAAGATAAACTTTCAAAAAAATGGGTATGGTATTTCTTGATCACGGTCTACGGAGCAACAGTAATATGGAACATAGTAACGGTAAGTCTACACGCAGCTGGAGTTATATAGGAGCAGTAAGTTTTATTATTGGCTCTTTTCTTCTTTCGTTATCTGCGCTAGCTTAAAAAATAATTTATTGACTTTTTCATACAAGTAATTTATAATGCTTGTATGATTCAACTACTTGGAAACATCCCAAGAGTATCTTATGTTGCCTGTTCTGGCGGCGTTGACTCTATGGCGGCCTTGAGCTTTGTCTCGAATAACCCATCAAATGACGTTGAGGTGCTTTTCTTCAATCACAACACCCCAACGTCAAACGAAGCAGAAGCCTTTCTAAGGCGTTTCTGTGAAAACCGCACCCTTACCCTTCACACCGGCTTCCTTGGCGCTGTGAAGCCTCCTGGAGCCTCTCAGGAGGAGTTCTGGCGAGATCAAAGATATAAATTCTTTGATGAATTTAGCGACAAGCCAATCATCACAGGCCACCACTTGGATGATGTTGTTGAGTTTTATGTTTTTTCTTCATTACACGGAAAAGCAAAGATCACACCATACAGGAGGGGCAATGTTATACGTCCTTTCCTTTTGACAAAAAAAGAAAAGTTGATCAAATGGTGTGATAAAAAAGAAATGCCTTGGATTGAGGACAGATCTAATAATGATAATGCTTTCGCAAGAAACAGAATCCGAAACGTTATTATTCCAGAAATTAAGAAAATTAACCCAGGCATACAAAAAGTTGTTGCAAAAAAAGTAAAAACCTTATACAATGAGTTATAAGGTTTGCGGCTCCCTTCAGACAATGTCACCGTCCCTCCTGAACAGTCTGTAAAAACCGTATAAGGACCTATAGCTCAATTGGTTAGAGTAGTCGTCTCATAAACGATTGGTTCCAGGTTCAAGTCCTGGTAGGTCTACTAAATAAGGAGAAAAATGAATACAACAACAAAAAACTGGACAAACTTTTTTGATAACTTAGATGCCGACGATGAAAACCAAGTCTCTATCGCTATTGAAGGAACTTACTATGGCATCCACGTTGATGATGACTTTGTAGATCTAGCAATTGAAGAGACCGGTCTTTTGGACGATGTATATCAACTTCTCACAGATCGGGAAGTTATTAGAAACAATAACCTTTGCTTTGAGGGAGAAACTTATCTAGACCTTTATGGTGATGGGGTGGCTTTGATTGGCGGCTTCTATTTTGATTGGGATGTTTTCAAGACCCTCCTAAACCTAGAGGAAGAGCTTTCAACCAGTGTGATTACTGCGCCGCTTGAGAAACTTCTAGATGGAAAGGAGATGAACGGAGAAAATGTTAATGCCGCTCTAAGGGAAGATAGAGGCCGCACAATGTCTAATGCCATTGTTGATTACTTTGATACGCTAATTGATGCTAAGCCAAGTGCTATCTACGATGCGTTTGAGAAAACAACCGAGATGACTGATCGTGAGAGCGCCGAAGTTTCTATTTCCACCGTTATTACTACAACCGTTGGAGAACTCAGAGCAACATTAGAGGATGCCGCCGACAGCCGCATCGGAAGAACTTGGTTTGAAAAGCGTGATGTTACAATCAAACTAAACTCCGGAGAGAAACAAGAGTTCTCACTAGAATGCTCAAATGACTGAAAAAGTATATATATTTGATGTTGATGGAACTTTAACCCCGGCAAGACAGCCCGCAACAAAAGAGTTCCTAACTTTCTTTGAGGGCTGGGCAAAAGAGCATACATTTTATTTATGCTCAGGTTCAGATCTAGAAAAAATAGAAGAGCAGTTACCCCCGGACACTCTCAGCTTGTCCGGGGGTATTTTTGCTTGTATGGGAAATGCCTTTTACAAGAACAATAAAAAAGTTTATCAAAGAGACTTTAGACCACCACTTGGCTTTGAAAGGTTTCTTAAATTCCAGCTTAGATCTTCTGACTATCCTTTTAAGACTGGAAACCACATAGAAAAAAGAATTGGAATGTGGAACTTTTCTATTGTTGGCCGAAATGCGACACTACAGGAACGAAAAGAATACCATACTTGGGATAAAATGTCCGGTGAAAGATTAGGCTTGGTAAAGAAGATAGAACAAACATTCCCAGGAGTATCTGCTGTTGCCGGTGGAGAGATCTCATTAGACCTAAACAATCCAGGTCAAGACAAGTCCCAGGTTGCTGAAGAAGTCTTAGAGCTTCACCCGAATGCAAGGTTGGCTTTTGTTGGAGATAGAACTCGCCCTGGTGGAAATGATTATGCTCTTTCTAAAAAGATTGTTGATAATAGATTAGGAGTTTCCGTTCAGACAGAAGGATGGGAAGAGACAATAAATATATTAAATATTCTGGCATAGCTCAGTTGGTTTAGAGCGGCGGACTGTTAATCCGCTTGTCCTTGGTTCGAGTCCAAGTGTCAGAGCTGGTAGCGAAACACAAAAGGAAAAAAATTATGTATGATGAAAAATTAGACCCTAGCTTTGCTAGAAATATCAATATTGAGTTTGACAAGGCGAATTCCTCAGAAAGATGCTTAAACTTTATTCTCACAACGAAAACTAACTTTGGAACAACAAAAAGAAAGGTTGTTTTTACTAGTTTTTCGGTTCTCCCAAAATGTTATAGAAAGGCCATGGAATCGATCTAAACACTATTTAAAGAAAGGAGATAAACCACATGGCAAAAAAAACTTATGTTCTAGATACGAATGTACCTTTGACACATCCGGATTCGCTTTATGCGTTTGAGAATAACGATATTTTATTACCCTTTAAGGTCCTAGAAGAGTTAGATAAACACAAGAAAAGGCAAGATGGTGTTGGCAGAAATGCCAGAGAAACAATCCGCATTTTAGACAGTTTGCGAGAAAAAGGATCTCTTTATAAAGGAGTTCGTTTAGGAAAAGGTTTAGGAATTTTAAAAGCAGTTCAGTTAGATCCTGAAAATCTAGCAGACTGTCCGGACATTCAATTAAAAGATCCAGACAATGAGATCATTTGCTGCGCTTTCCAAGAGCGAGCCGCCAACCCACGGAGAAAGCATGTCATGGTCTCCAGGGACATCAACATGCGAGTCAAGTGCGACTCTCTTGGTCTCCTGTGTGAAGACTATATTCGCTCAAAGGTCGTAAAAGACACAAGCGAACTTTACACAGGCTTCTCATCAGTTTTGGTTGATGATGAAGTTGTTGATCGGTTTTATGCCGGTGAAGAAATCTTTGTAGATGAAGCTTATTACCCAAATCAGTTCTTGATGTTGGTTTCCAATGCTAACGATAAAAAGACTGCGCTAGCAAGATATATTAGACCGTCATCCCCTTTGCGAAAAGTTCGTTCAGGCGAGCGTGTAAAGGTATTTAACACTCTGTCTCCAAGAAACAAAGAGCAAGCATTTGCTATAAATTTACTTTTAGATGATAGTATTAGTTTGGTAAGCCTTATCGGAAAAGCAGGAACCGGTAAAACTTTGACCGCAATTGCTGCTGGGTTGGAGCTAGTCTTAGAAAAGGAAGAATACGACAAACTTATTGTATCACGTCCCGTCACTCCTATGGGCAAGGACATTGGCTTCCTTCCAGGCACGTTAGAAGAAAAGATGCTTCCTTGGCTAGCACCCGTTCAGGACAACTTAGAAACCCTGCTCTCCGGCAAGGAAAACTTTAAGATGTTCCAAGAGCGAGGAATTATTGAGATTGAAGCACTTACTTACATTCGTGGTCGTTCAATAAACAACGCTTACATTATTATTGATGAAGCACAAAACTTGACAATGCATGAAATAAAAACTATTATTACACGTGTTGGAAATAATACAAAGATTGTTCTCACCGGAGACATTGAGCAAATCGATAATGACTATACTGACGAGACATCAAACGGACTTGCTTACGCAGTTGAGAAGTTCAAGGAATACGAAATCTCCGGCCACGTCACACTTGTTAGAGGTGAGCGATCCAAGATTGCTACTCTAGCATCCAAGATCTTATAAGAGGTAAAAAATGGAAAAGATAAAAACAATGGAAGAAGCAATGCACAACCCTGACCTTGATGAGGTTGTGCAAGTCGACAACGAACTTAAGACTTTTGTTGTTGATTATGTTGGAAAAGAGCTTAAGCCGGAAACCGGTACCGTTACAGTAGAGATGGTTATCGATGTACTGGCCTCTCATTTTCCAGAGCTTGTTTTTGCAATTGCTGAAGAGAACTTTATCCGAGGGTACCAGCAGGCTGTCAACGACCTCCCCGACCCGGCATACGACGCAATTGTGGGGCGTGAGAACGGCGCCGGTGGTGCGCCCCCCTCTACACCCCAGCCGATCGAATATGTTCGAGCAGACGGCACAAAAGGAGTGGCGCACCCGGCCGATCCTGCACCGTATGAATCGATCCAAAGTAAAGCGAGCAAGAAATGAGCAGCGCTTTTTTTACTTTGTACGCCGGACAAATTGAGGTTTTTATACAAGGAAAGACTAGGTTTGATTTTAAACAAGCCTTGGAAAAATTAGAAAAAGCCTTACCGGGTTATTTTCTAATGCAAGGCATCGATGTTATTTATGTTGGTGAGTTTGAGGATCTTAGAGAAAGAGAGCTAAATGCTGCCTATGCTGACGGCGCTATCTATGTCTTGCCTGAACAGTCTTCCGAGCAGGACTTTCTAGACGACATCGTGCACGAGGTTGCGCACTCTCTTGAGGAGCGCTTCACCGACTTTATCTATGGCGACGGCAAGATCCAACAAGAGTATAAAGAAAAATACTTAAAACTAATCGGTCTAATGGGAAAGCAAGCTCAAATAGGAATTCCAGAAAAGTTCCTTAAAACTGTTCCGTTTGAGTATGACCCAGAATGGGATGAGTTTCTTTATCAAACTGTTGGCTACGACATCTTACACATCCTAACCCCAGGCCTCTTCGCCTCTCCATATGGGGCGACGTCTCTCAGGGAATACTGGGCCAACGCTTTTGAGCACTTTTACTTGACAAGCGCCTCCGCATCTGCTAAGATCTCACCAGAGGCGTTTAACAAGATAAAGGAGCTAAATGACCGAGCCGAAGCTACATAAACCACATATTTCTTTTTCCGAACTTTCCAATTGGCATAAATGCCCTTGGTATCACAAACTAGTATACGTCGACGACATTGCTGGTTTCAAGGGCTCTGCCCATACCGCTTTTGGTTCCGCTGTTCACAACACAGCGGAACAGTTGCTTTTGGAGAACATAGAAGACCCTATTTCTTATTTCCAAAAAGATTTTACAAAACAAATCAACCAACTCCAAAAAGATGGTGTAGAATACGATGAAATGCTCGTAGAGCAGATGAAAGCACAGGGTGAAGATCTTGTTGAGCTTATCTTACCCGCCCTTCGCATCGAATTCGGCAAGTTTGAGTTAGTTGCTGTAGAGTACTCTCTTTATGAAGACTGTAAAGAAGATCTAGGAATTGATTATAACTTTTCTTTCAAAGGTTTTATCGATCTTATTATCAAGACTTCAGATGGCAAGATTCACATTCTAGATTACAAAACTTGTTCTTGGGGATGGAAAGCAGAAAAGAAAAGTAGCAAGATGACGAACTACCAGTTAGTTCTTTACAAGTATTTTTATGCTAAGAAATACGGCATTCCACTAAAAGACGTTGAATGTCACTTTGCGCTTCTTAAAAGAACAGCAAAGAAAAATAGGGTAGAAATATTTAAAATCACTTCAGGGCAAAAAAAAGTTGAAAATGCTCTTGACTTTACAAAAAAAGCAGTTTATAATATTCACAAACAGTTATACTTTAAGAATAGAATGAATTGCACTTATTGTGAATTCAAACATACAAAACATTGCCCGAGGTAAAATGACAGACAAGATTAAGATTCTAACAATATCAGACATGCCTCTTTCCCCGTCTGGTGTTGGCACTCAAACAAAGTATGTAATAGAATCCCTTCTGAAAACAGGAAAGTACCAAGTTATTTCGCTTGGTGGTGCTATAAAACACCCAAAATACGACCCCATCAAAACAGAGGAATGGGGCGATGATTGGGTCATTTACCCGATTGACGGGTTTGGAACGCCTGATGTGGTCCGGTCGATTATGAGAAATCATCGACCGGACCTTTTGTGGTTTATGACAGATCCACGTTTCTTTGGGTGGCTTTGGGAAATGGAAGACGAGATCCGTTCTCAAATGCCGATGGTTTATTATCACGTATGGGACAACTTCCCAGCTCCCTATTACAATGAAAAGTTCTATAACTCAAATGATGTTATTTGTTCAATCTCAAAGGTTACAGATGCTATTGTTCGAGAAGTTGCGCCGGATGTTGAATCTCACTATGTTCCACACGCAGTTGATGGCGACATCTTCAAGCCAATGCCAACAGAAGCTACATCAGATCTTAGGAAAGAACAACTAGGAGAGTCCCACGAAAAGTTTGTATTCTTTTGGAACAACCGAAACGCACGACGAAAGCAGTCAGGAACCCTGCTATTTTGGTTTAAAGAGTTTTTGGAAAGAGTTGGAAAGGACAAGGCAACTCTTATTATGCATACAGAACCAAAAGATCCAAACGGTCAAGACCTAGAAGCAATTGCAAAGAAACTTGATATGCACGAAGATGGCCAAGTATTCTTTTCAAAGCAAAAGTATCCACCGCAGATTCTTGCGAACATTTACAATATGGTCGATTGTACCCTCAACATTTCAGATGCTGAAGGTTTTGGTCTAGCAACCCTTGAGTCTCTTTCTTGTGGAACCCCAATCATTGTAAATATGACCGGTGGGCTCCAAGAACAAGTAACTGATGGTGAGAACTGGTTTGGAATAGGCCTAGAACCGTCCTCAAAGGCCATCATAGGCTCTCAAGACATTCCTTACATCTATGAGGACCGTCTCAACAAGGAAGACTTTATAGAGGCTCTCACGAAGATTATGGAAATGCCCGAAGAAGAGCGAAACGCACTTGGTAAAGCTGGTCGAGAGCACGTACAAAAGAACTATAACTTTAAAGACTTTTGTGATAAATGGCCAACACTCCTAGAAGACATTCATAATCGTTATGGATCTTGGGAAAGCAGAAAAAATCATTCAACTTGGACATTTGAGGAGGTAGTATGAAAAGAGTATTAGTTAGAGGCCCAGCGCTATCACAATCAGGCTATGGAGAACACACACGCTTGGTTCTTCGTTCACTTCGTTCAAGAGAGGAAGATCTAGATCTTTACCTTCTTTCAACCAGTTGGGGTGCGACAAACTGGATCTTTGAAGACGATGAGGAGCGAGCATGGCTTGACTCGCTCATTCAAAAGACAGCTATGCTAATGCAACAAAAGCAAATGCCTCAGCCAGACGTCTCAATACAGGTCACAATACCTCTTGAATGGGAGCGCATGGCCCCGATCAACATTGGCGTCACCGCAGGTATTGAAACCACAAAGATTGCGGGAGAATGGATTGAGAAGGCAAATATGATGGATAAAATCATTGTTCCATCTCAGTTTGCTCGTTATGCTTTTGACGAAACTTCTTATGACGCACAAAACCAACAAACCGGAGAAATCGTCAAGGGCTACAAAAACGAAACACCTATTGAAGTTATTCCTTATCCAAGAAAAGATTGGGACTTTAAAGACAGCCCAGAGTCAATTGAAAACCAAATCTCTTTCGAAACAGATTTTAACTTTCTTTCAGTTGCCCAATGGGGACCACGAAAGAATCTAGAGAACCTAGTCAAATGGTTTATCGAAGAAAACTTTGATCGTGAAAATGTTGGCTTAGTTCTAAAGACCAACCTAGCAAAGAACTGCGAGATTGATCGGGTTCATTGTATTGAGAGAATCAAGGTTCTTCTAGATCACGAAGATTACAAAGAAAAGAAATGTAAGGTGTATCTTCTTCATGGCTATATGACAGAAGAGGAGATGGCGCTTCTTTATCGACATAAGGACATTCACGCCTTTATCACAACAACTCACGGCGAAGGCTATGGGCTTCCGCTATTTGAGGCAGCACAAGCAGGCCTTCCCATCATCGCACCGGCTTGGTCAGGGCACACCGACTTCTTGACGATGCCTGTAAAGGGAAAAAACAAGTTCATTCCGCTTAAGGTAGATTATGAACTTCGCCACGTCCAGAAAGAAGTTGTATGGGATAAAGTTATCATTCCTGATTCTATGTGGTGTTTTCCAAAGGAAGGCTCATTTAAGATGAAGATGCGCTCGATGATGGAGAATCACGGCGCAATGCAAAAGAAAGCAACCCAGTTAGCAGAGTGGCTTGAGAAAGAATGGCCCGGCGAAGAAGAGGTTCATGAATTATATAATCTGCAGTTTATCGGAGAAAAAGTTGATTTAGATTCTTGGTTAAACGATATTGAAGGATATCTAACCATAGAAGAGTGAGATAATAAAAGTGAAAAAAATAGTTTATATTTGCGACTATTTTATAAAGCATGTTCTCGGCGGCGCCGAAATTAATGACGATGTTTTAATTAACGAGATACTAAAACCAACTTTTGACACGAGACAAGTCCAAAGTAATGTAGTTAATTTGGAGTTTCTTAGAGAAGAAGTTGATAGCTTGTTTATTATTGGTAATTTTATTAATCTTTCAAAAAACTGCAAAGAATATCTTCAAAATAACTGTAAGTACATAATTTATGAACATGATCATAAATATTTAATATCTAGAAATCCTGTTTTGTTTGAAAACTATAAGGCACCTCCGGAGGAAATAATAAATATAGATTTTTATGCTAATGCTCTTAGAATCATTGCTCAAAGTAACTTCCATAAAAAAATAATAGAAAAAAATCTAAATATTAAAAATGTTTTTAGCATAGGTGGTAATTTATGGCCAGAATCAATTTTAAAAGAAATAAAATTAATGAATAAAAATACTAAAATTTCTAGTATTGCAATTTTAAATTCTTCAATTCTTCACAAGAACACAGCAGAGGCAGTTAGATATTGCGAGGCTAAAGATTTAAATTACACTTTAATTAAAGATCGAAATTATAAAGAATTTTTAAAAAAATTAAATTCATGTTCAACATTTTTATTCTTACCAAAAACACCAGAAACTCTCTCTAGGGTTGTTGTTGAAGCAAGAATGCTGGGTTTAAAAACTATCACTTCTAAAAATATCGGAGCGCTATATGAGCCTTGGTTTAAATTAAAAGGTGATGATCTTGTTGAAGTTATGGAAAAAAAGAAAAAAAAAGCTTATAAATTAATTAATGAACAATAAAGAAAAACTAATATCAGTCGTCATGCCAACCTACAACGACGCCCCATATCTTCCAGAAGCTATCGATGATATCCTTAAGCAAACTTATGAAAATTTTGAATTAATTATTATTAACGACGGTTCGACAGATCAGACCCAACAGATATTAAATAATTACAAAAAAAAAGATAAAAGAATTAAGATTTTTACAAAGCAGAATGGCGGTACTGGCTCTGCTTTAAATCTAGGCTTTGAAAAAGCTTCTGGCTTTTATGGAACATGGGTGTCTTCTGATGACAGGAAACAGGATGATTTTTTAAAAGAATTAGTTAAAGTTTTAGAGAAGAATAAAGATATTGAATATGTCTTTTCTAGTTTTTATTCTTCATATCTCAAGAAAAACTTTAGACCAATTCAACCAATTGATGCATCTAAATTTACTGAATGCCTTGATGGTGTTTCGCATAACAATATTCTAACTGGAAACATTTATTTTTTAGATAGATGGTCGTATTATAATTCCATTCAGAGTTTTCAGGGTGTCTGCTTTCTTTTCACCATGGAACTTAAAAGGCGGTGCGGAGATTACATTGAGATACCAGGCGAGGACTACCACATGTGTATGAAGATGTCCCTGGAGACAAGAGTTGCTTATCTAGATAGGACGTTAGGCACACACGAGGCTCCAGCAGATTCCTTGTCGGTGCAAGATAGGTCTTGCGTCAATGAAGCCAATTCGCTATCTAGAGCAATCTTCATGGAGAATAACCACTGGTATTTAAGCGAGATTCCAAAAGTTGCTAGCTTTTATTGGAGCTCGGATGAAAAGGCATATGTAGATTTCTCAACTATATACTCATTTAAAGTATTAAATCCAGATTGGTCGATTCACTTATATATATCAAAGTTTCAAAAAGAAGGAGAATATCTTAAAAAGCTTTTGTCTAGTATACCCTTGAAAATGATTAAAATTGATTTCTCAAGATCAATTTTAAAAAATTGTGTCTCGGAGACACAAAAGGCAGACATGTGCAAGTGGACCGCATTGAGCACCCAGGGGGGGCTTTGGTGTGATACAGCCGCACTTTTCTTTTCCCCAGTTAAAGAAAGTTGCATTAATAAATTAAATAAAAAAAATTATAATGTAATAATTGATTTTAATAATATTAAAGAAAATTTAATTCAAACTAATTTTTTATTTTCTTCAAGACAAAACTTGTTTTGTAAAAATGTCCTAGGGCATATTGTTAAAAACTTTAACTCAACAAACAAGTACCGAACAGGAGCAGAAGTGATTCAGAAAGAGTATAGAAACAATCTAGAAGTTGTGAAGGGTATATTCCATGCATGCAGATTCTACAATCTTACAACACCACAACTTGATCACCAAGAAGATATAAGGAGGCACACTTTTAAAAACAGCCCTAGTAAGTTCAGAAAAACAGGCCAGGTTGGCATCAGCTGGGATCCTATGCTATTAGGTGGCGATCGAGAATATGAAAGAAAGATAAAGAAAATACTTAATTATGCATAAAACTATAGTAACTGTAACAGGCATTAGGCCGGATTTTATTCGAATGTCGGAGATATTCAAGAGACTAGATGAGCAAGACTGGTGTCAACATATACTGATCCACACTGGCCAGCATTATGATAAGCTTTTATCTGATGTCTTTTTTCAAGATCTAAAAATAAGAAAACCAGATTTCAATCTTAGTATTGGCGCTCCTGGAAAGCCCCATTATCGACAACAAGCAGAAATCGGTCCAGCTATAATTGAACTTTTTAAAAAGAAAAATATAACACCGGATTTAATTTTATTTTTAGGTGATAGTAATTCTGTTTTAGCAGCTGTACCTTTAAGAAAAGAAGGATATACTATTGGACACATAGAAGCTGGTATGAGAAGTTATGATGAGAGGATGCTAGAGGAGACCAATAGGAAGGTGTGCGATCATGTTAGCAATCTTTTATTCGTATATCATGAAAATTACAAGAAAAAAGCAATAAAGGAGGGGATCCCAGCTGAGCGAATACATGTAGTTGGAAATACGATTATTGAACCCCTTAAGAATATCGCTGATTTAAAATACAAGAGTAAGAAAAGTCACATCCTTTTAGATATTCATAGACCGGAAAATTTTAAATATCCAAAACGACTTCAAAAAATAATTAATTTTGCTAATTTGTGTCATGAAAAAACAGGGTTGCCGGTAAAAATGCTGAAGTTTCATAGAACAATCTTATCAATTGATAAATTTGATATTGATTTAAAAAACATTGACTTAATTGATTTAATGGGGTATACTAGTTTTGTTAAGTTCATGCAAGATTCCTGTTTCATAGTGAGTGATAGCGGCACGGCCCAAGAGGAGCCTGCGCTTCTCAATGTTCCAGTGCTAGTGCCTAGAGAGTTCACAGAGAGGCCAGAGTCGTTGGAACACAATAATAGTAAGATGGTGAATCTTGATTTAGAACAAGAGGACCACGTTCAATATATTGAGTGGGCGAAAGAAGAGCAAATAATGGAGACGGCTTGGCTTGGGGAAGGAAACACAAGTTTAAAAATCGTAAACATTATAAAAGGAGTACTATCATGAAAATAATTGCTTTTACACAGCTTCACAATGAATATGAAAAAGGTAATCTAATTAATTGGTTTAAGTCTGTTGAATTCTGTGATTATATATTTATTTATGATCAAAATTCAACAAAAGTTAATAAGGATTATTATAAAAAATTTAATAATACTTTTGTGATAGAATCAAAGACAAATAACTTTAAAAATGAGTTATTCTGCAAAGCTACCCTTTTAAAAGAATTATTGAATCAACACCCAGATGTTGATTGGATTTTTTGGATGGATGGTGATACAATATTAAACAAGTTTGCCACTAGAGAAAATATAGAATCAATATTAATGACATGCCAAGAGAAAGCCCCTAATATTGATGCTCTCTCCTTGGGGCATAAAAATCTATGGAGAAGTGATACTGAATATCGCATTGATAATGAATATGATTGGTTTGATAAAAATGGAAGACCAGCCTTTTGGAAAAATAATGGAAAATTATACTTCCCTGAGCAGTCCGGCCTTCACATGCGGCAATATCCCAATGGGTTAACAAATATCGTACGAATTAAAAATCCATTTTTAATTCACAGGGGCTTTGCAACTGATGAGCAGATTATTGAAAGGTATAAATATTATAAAAGCCAAGGTCAAAACGGTTGGGAGCTTGAGAGGTTAATCGATGAGGAGACGTTGGCGCTAAGAACGCTCGTTAAGGAACACCTACCAGACTGGTATGATGTGCACGATCGAAAAAACGAAAAAACAATTAAACAGCTAATTTCACATGAATAAAAATATAGAAATAATAAGTTTAATCTATAGATCAAAGAGTTATTTAAATTTCATTGCAGAACAATTAAAAAGCCCTTACTGCAACGTCGCCGGGTGGGATGTGGGAGTTAGGATTGTAGCCAATGACCCAACTAATGAAATTATTGAGGAATTACCTTCAACCGGCTTGCCCCATACCATTTACAACGATCCAACACCAGAAAGTTTTTACCTTAATCGTGTATATAGATGCTGGAATCATGCTGTGGCTACTAGCAAATATGATAATGTGTGTCTTGTAAATTCTGACATGGCTTTTAGTGACGCTTGGCTTGAAAATTTATTAAAACACCACAACGGCAAATCGATCCCATGTTCCAGGCTTGTAGAATCAGGAAAGATGCCGAGTGGCCGCTATGGCTTGCAGCAAGACTTCGGTAAGCACCCAAAGAGCTTTAGGATAGAGTCTTGGGACAGCTGGAGCAAAAAAATAAAACTGCAACAAGTAAAAAATGGTGGCCTTTTTATGCCTTGTGTTTTTAATAAGAAACAATTCTTGTCACTTGATGGATATCCAGAAGGTAATGTTTTCATGGGCAACACAAATGAAGTAGAAGTCGGACACCCTAACGACAGGCCCGTTTTTAAGTCTGGTGACGCATATTTTTTTGACAAAATGAAAAAAAAGCTTGAACTTGAGCATGTCACAGTTTTCGACTCAGTTGTATACCATATTCAAGAGGGAGAAATGGATGAATAAAATACATCATAGTGACTTTGTAGCCATACTGGCCAATCTATATAGGCCTAAAGTTTATATAGAGCTTGGCCTTTATACAGGAGAGACTTGGTACAAAACTATCCCATATTGTAAAGAATCATATGGCGTCGACGTTATCAATAGGCAGATCAAAGGAAATGTATTTATCGGGACTACTGACTCTTTTTTTGAAAAATTCAAACATAAAGCTGATATGATTTTTATCGACGCAGATCACAAATATGAAAGTGCTTCAAGGGACTTTAAAAATAGCCTAGATATTTTAAACACTGGTGGAGTTATAATTATGCACGACACGGATCCTATAGAAGATCGATTGTTTGATTTTGGTTATTGTGGAGATTCTTATAAAATCATTAGCGATCTTGAGGCTGAAGAGGGGTTAAACATTCTAACATTACCATGTACAGAAGCAGGGCTTTCCATAATAACAAGAAAAGGAGAAACAAGAACAGACATGAGAAAAGATGCTACAGCACAACACTAATTTTAAAAAAGGCTGGCTTGTTAATGATTGCTTGACCTGCATACCAGGTACGAAAACGTTTTGGCATTTTTTGTTAGAGGGGGTACCTGGACTTGAAGATAAAACGATGGGGCACACCCCATTCTCAGTACTGTCTTCAAAAATAGAAACCCAGATTGAAAGAGTGAAGGAAAAGCCAGATTACATTATAAGAAATGCTACTTTTTTTGGTAGTATAAATACTAAAATTCCTACTATAAGTTTTTTACAAGATCCCTATATAGATAATGAATATTTATTTAACCAACAAATAAATGTTTGCAATAAATCAAATTTTGTAGTATATAATTCTATATATACAGAAAATTTATATAAAAAATTTATTAAGGTACCTAGTAAAGTAATAAATATAGGCGTAGATACAAACTTTTTTAAAAGTAAAAAATTAAATAAAAATAAAAATACAATTATTTTTGTCGGATCTAGCAATGAAGAGTTTAAAAGATTTTCTTTAGTTAAAAAAATTATAAATAATACTAACTATAAATTTATTTTAGTAATGAAAGATGATTATAGTTTTAAGCATCCTAGAGTAAGATTTTTTAATAAAATAAAACAAGAAAAATTAGTTGATTTATTTTCAAAAGCTGATTTATTAATCTGTACTAGCAAAAAAGAAACCTTACACCTGGCTGGCATAGAGGCCGCTTTTTGTGGTGTGCCAATTGTTGCTTCTGATGTTGGGGTTTATAGTGAGATAAAAGAAGACAAGAGGTGGGGCGCTGTTGTAGAAGAAAATACAGTGGAATGTTTTATAAATAAAATTAAACAAATTCTAGAAAACAACAATCTTGAACCTAGAAAAGTAATGTTAGAAAACAATCTTTCTATAGAGAATACAATTTTAGAATGGAAAAAAATAATTAAGGAGTTATAATGAATAAAAAAATTTTAATAGTTGGTGGATGCGGATATATTGGTGGATTTTTAACAGACTTTCTTTCTTCAAAAAAGAATTATAGCGTTACAGTTTATGATAATCTTTTATTTGAAAACAGATTTTTAAAAAATTGTAATTTCGTTTTTGGTGATATAAGAGACTACGATAAGGTTGCTAGTATAGCTAGTAATTTCGATATTGTTATTTGGCTAGCTGGCTTAGTTGGAGACGGCGCCTGTTCTGTCGATCCAGATCTGACTAATGAACTAAATGTAAATGCTTTTGTGAAGTTTGTTGATAGCTTCAGTGGGAAAATAGTCTTCCCTTCGACATGCTCAGTATACGGTGTTAATAATGAGCTTATTGACGAGAAAGCAGAACCTAACCCCCTCTCTCTTTATGCCTCAACGAAACTTGAAGCAGAAAGATATGTTCTAGAAAAAAGACCCGATTCTCTGGTTTTTAGACTTGGGACTCTTTTCGGATTGGGGGATAACCACTCAAGACTACGCTTGGACTTGGTGGCAAATATCCTAACCAAAAAGGCAACCCTAGGCGAGGAATTGACAGTGTTTGGTGGTGAGCAATGGCGCCCTCTTCTGCATGTTAGAGACGTATCGACGGCCATAGACCACTGCTTAACTAAGAATGTTAGTGGTCTTTACAATCTTTCATATGAAAATTTTACAATTAAAGATTTAGCTAAGGATATATGCAAAGAAATTAATTGCAACATTAAATATATTGATATGAAATTTGAAGACTTAAGAAATTATAGAGTAAGCAATAAAAAAATTCTTGCAACTGGATGGAGTCCTTGCTATAATATACAAGATGGAATTCAGCAAATTCAAGAAGTAATAAAAGAAAACAGAATAAAAGATACTCAAAATTCTGTTTATTCGAATGCACAATACATTAAGGAAATATATGGATAAACCAAAAATTATAGAAGGCGAAAATTATTATGACGATCGTGGTTGTTTAAATTTTATAAATAATTTTAATTTTAATAACGTTAAAAGATTTTATGAAGTGTCAAATCATACAAGAAATTTTATTCGTGCTTGGCATGGCCATCGTCAAGAAGAAAAATTTGTATACGTTGCGAAAGGCTCCGCTTTAGTAGGAGCGGTAAGGTTTGTTAATCCCACACTCTCTGATGATCCATCACAATGCCCAGACTTTGAAGTCCCTTATAAATTTACATTAACCGAGCATAGACCAGCAATATTGCACATCCCAGCTGGATTTGCAAATGGTTTTAAAACACTTACAGATGATTGCAAGGTAATTTTCTTTTCTTCTTCTTCTATAGATGAAGCAAAAAAAGATGAT
>Ga0222718_10002372_pt1 | contig 16979 bp, 13 predicted proteins | sample C33_27DmetaG_FD_165045 | JGI IMG/M metagenome (GOLD analysis project Ga0222718, IMG submission 165045) | Estuarine water microbial communities from San Francisco Bay, California, United States - C33_27D | ecosystem: Environmental > Aquatic > Marine > Unclassified | place: USA: California... | reverse complement strand
CCGAATAGCTCCATTGGGAAGTCGTCACCGTTTTCTACGCGTTCCTTAATAAAGGCACGCAATGTCTGCGGATGAATATCAGTCTTCTGCTCCGCCGCTAATCCCTGCTGTGATGCAAGGGCCTTGAAGGCAGATGCCTGATCGTCTTCGCCGCGGCCAAAGATACACATCACTTGATTCTTAATGATGTCGTCATAGCCGTTATCACGGAGCCACTCGAAAGCCTGTGGCTTATCGTCAATGCGGATTGATGCCCCATACGTTTGCTTTACAGTAACGTTTGAGCCGTCGTCCAAAGTCATTGATGACAAACCAAGTTCGGCCAACATGGTCGGCAAGTCTTCGTCAGTCATTTTTAAAAGAGCATTTTTCTCCTTCTTGAGTTTGGCCTCAAGATCTTCGATTTCTGCTTCTTTATTTCTTATTGCTACGGCCATTGAGGCAACAGTATGAAGCCCTTCTTGGTCTAGCGTTTCTATGCTCGATTCGGCAGTGTCCTGCTCCATCATTCTCAGCAGATCTGCTGATTGGTTAAGATCGCTCATGCGCTTTTCTCCGTTGTTAAAGGCACCGTTTGGGCCTTGACATTTCTATATATAATCCTATGATTAGCAAGAGTCAAGGGGAAAGTGACATGAATTTTGAAAACTATGAATTTAAGACCAAGCCGTATGATCATCAGCTTAACGCGCTACGCGACTCGTGGGCCGCGGAATACTATGCGCTGTTCATGGAGATGGGAACGGGTAAGTCGAAAGTTACAATTGATACGATGGGTATGTTGTATGAAAAAGGTCATATCGACGCGGCGCTCATCATTGCTCCGAAGGGCGTCTACGATAACTGGGTTCGCAAAGAATTAGAAGCCCATTTGCCCGAGCGCATTGCAACTCAGGTCGTCCGTTGGACACCCTCTGGTGCCAAGAGTTATCAGGACGAGTTAGTCAAGTTAGTCTACGAAGCCTTTGAAGGGCTTAAAATTTTTGTGATGAACGTTGAGGCGTTTTCTACCCCACGGGGTACGCGAGCCGCGTATGAATTCTGCAAAAAGAATCCTGATAATTTAGTGATTGTTGATGAATCGACGACGATTAAGAACAGAAAAGCACAGCGGACCGCGAACATTGTAGAACTGTTGAAGGTCAGCAAGTACCGTCGCATCCTTACAGGTTCCCCCATAACAAAGTCCCCAATGGATTTGTTTAGCCAGTGCGCGTTTTTGTCCCCCAAGGCGCTTGGTATCAACTCGTACTACGGCTACCAGAACCGTTACGCCGTTGTACAGAAGCGCACGATGGGTCACAAGAGCTTTAATGAGATCACCGGCTACCGTCGTCTGGATGAGCTAAACGAAAAACTCGATAAGTTCAGCAATCGCGTACTGAAGTCTGACTGTCTGGATTTGCCAGATAAAGTGTACATGCGGCGCAACGTCAGCCTGACCGATGAGCAAGCCAAAGCCTACAAACAGATGCAGAAACTTGCTCTGGCAAAGCTGGAGTCCGGGGAGTTATCCACAACTGCGTCGGTATTAACCCAAATTATGCGATTACAGCAAATTTGCTGTGGACATCTTCCTGACGATGCTGGTGATTTGCATACTTTAAAAAGCAATCGTTTGTCAGAACTGCTTGATATTATTGAAGAAACTTCTGGCAAGATCATTATCTGGGCAACCTTTACGCATGATCTGAAGATTATTCATTCAGAGCTAACCAAGAAGTATGGCGAAGGCTCGTCCCGTATCTACTTTGGCGAGACGCCGCAGGATGAACGGCAAGAGGTTGTTGAAACGTTCCAAGATCCTAACAGCGATCTACGGTTCTTTGTTGGTCAGCCCCGCACAGGGGGCTACGGCATTACCTTGACCGAAGCAGGTACTATGATCTACTACAATAACGGTTACGACTTAGAAATACGTTTGCAGTCAGAAGATCGCGCTCACCGCATTGGGCAAGTAAAAAATGTCACTTACATTGATATTGTCACGCCAAACACCGTGGATGAAAAAATCCTCGGTGCTTTACGAGACAAGATTGATATCGCAGGCCAAGTCTTAGGTGAAGATACTAAGACTTGGTTGATTTAAACATCGCTTGAGGCAGACCCAGTGATCCGATGCCCGCGGTCACAGGGCCGCCTTGTGCAAAAGCCCTATCAAACCGAAAGCCGAAACCTCCGGGGACCTTACCTATAGAGAATCCACCGCCAAGACCCATGCGGCCATCACCAAACTGGCCGGCACCTAAAGCTTGTTGCATAGCTTCTTGAGGAGTTGTTGGGCGGTTAATCGTGTCCATCACGTTAGACACGGCGCCAAGTTCTGGGCGAGAGACTGTTCGGCCAGTTGTAACAGTAGGAATGTTCACGGCAAGGTTGTCGTAAAGACCCCGATTTAAATTTGTTGAGAGGTCGGTAACTTCAGGAGTACCGCGGTTAGATAGGTTAACCTGCCCTGCAAACGGACGCGAAAAATCTTCGACAACAACGCCGTTAGGTAGCGTTTTTGTGTAGTTAGGAGTGCTTGTTACCGTAGCAGGTGCCGTGTTGAAGTTTACGGTGTTTCCACGGCTATCAATTCGGGTGTTTTTTCCGGGTTGAGAGGTCTTTGAACCCTGCCCTACTTGCTGATTTGAATACGCGCTATCGCTAGTGGAGTTATTTCCACCGCCACCACCGAAGCAGTACATGGACGTCTCTGGATCAAAACCGATTTGTTTTTTTCTTACGATGCCATCTTCAAACATAATTCATCTCGTCTCTTTGCTATGCGTCCCAAGCGGTCTTTTGCGTACCGGAAAAAATGACATTCGCCTTTGACTGTCCCATATTGGGCCTGCAAAGTCTTGCCTGCATCCTTTACACATTGTCTCACATTTTTAAACGCAATAAAGTCAATGGCGTATAAACGGCCATCCTCCGGTCCGGTTTGCCAGTCGCTTGGTTGCAACTTATCTGTTTTTGTCAGATACCCAAGCTCTGTACATTCCGTTAAAAACGTATAGGTAAAGAAACCTATTGGCTCCTCACCGTTGTAGAAAAACTGAATCCTATTGTTTTCAATGGCAGGAGTTATCCAATCTTCCAGATCAGAAATAAACCACGGGCGATGGAAGTCGGACCGCATCATCAAACTGACTGCCAGTCCGAGTTCGTTCACGAGAACAAGGTTCCTATGCCGCCGGCCGCTCCCAAGATCGGATCGTTAGGGAACATTGCCGCTAACTGCTGACGTTGCTGTGGATTTGCCGCGCCTTGTGGTGGTGCGGGTTGTGGTGCGGGGGCCTGTGCAACAGGAGCAGGAGCAGGGGCCGCGGGCCGTGGTTGAACCTGCGTCGGCGTTGGTTGTGCAAACCGCTGTGCCATTAGATTCTGCTGTGGTGCTTGCGGAGTTACAGAAGCCCCAAAATTGTCTAAGTCTGGCTCTTCAGCCTCTTCTATAACCGCTCTTTCAACATAAGGAAGTCTTCGGCCAACTTGAGAAATAGTTCCGCTGATTGCGCTTTCTATTGCTTTAAAGGTGTTTCTAGCATCTTTCGCATCTTTAATTTCTCGCATCATTAACGCCATTAATCGTGGATTTTGCATCATCTCGACCATAAAGTTAACTTTAGCCGTTTCTGGCGCGCGCAAAAGCATGTTGACTACGATATCGGAGCCACTTTCAGCCGCAATAATTCCACCGCCAATTCCACTGGGCGGCGTTATGCCAATTTTTTTCAGCATACCTTCTAAGGTGTTTTGTACTTGTAAACCAAAAGTGGCGCCAAGAATCTTAGTCATCATCATCTTGGACGCTGTTGGATTTTTAAACAATATTTTTTCTTGCTGACCTGTAGCAAAAGCCGCTTCAACGTCAATCATTTCTGCTAAGTTTCTCTTAATTAGACCAACTTCATCTTCACCAATTAGTTTATTACTTTTCATCCAGTCTATGATGGTAAAGTCTTTGCCCTCTTTAGACGCCGCAAACTTCAATGGTTGAAATAGAAAATCAGACATTTTTTTGGGGCTAAAGCTGAAACCTGTTCCACCCGATTGCGTAATCGCGACATCAAAAATAGATCCTCGTAAGGCTTTAAAGACATCCGATTTAAATTCTTCCAAGCCTTCTTTTCCAAACGGTTGGTTTGTTTTCGGATTGATTGAGTTTGCATCCATGCCGTCAATTAAACGTCTTAACTCATTAAGCCCCGTGCTTGGATTTTTACCCGTCAATATTTTAGAAACGCCTAAACTGGCTTTTTCTCCCCCAAGAAACCCTTCTAATACGGAACGAGTTAACAGTTCCTCATCAGTTGCTTCTCGGAACAACGTAGAGTTTGCTAATCGTTGAGCACTTTCTACTGTAGACAGGTCTTGAGCCAAGCTGGGGAAAATGCTCATTAACCGTTGCACTTCAGGATTATTCCGGTAGTCCTCTAGTTTCTTGGGATCAACTACATAAGTGATATCCCCTGTTTCTTTGTCCACGCGCTTGCTAAGAATTTTCTTTTGAGCGTCATTAACCAGTTTAAACATTAGATCTGGAATATCTTCGCCGGCTTTCAAATCCTCTATAAAAGTAGGAAATTCAGTCTTATCTAACTGATATGAAGGTGCATCTACGGATCCCCCTGCTTGAGCTTTCATAAAAGCAGGTACGTTTAAAATCTGTTCAACGCGATTTACCAGAGGGTTATCGCCTCCTTGGAAAAGGCGATGAGCAAACACTGACGGATCCATTCTTAAATCGCGGGTTTCCGAGCTATACTTTTGCATTTCGCCTAATATGCCTTGATTCCAAACAGCGTTACGCGCTTTCGTATATTCTCTAGCGGAGTTGTATGCCTTAATGGCCTTTTCTCCGGTTCCGGCCGGGAGTTGATCCAATGGAGTTCCCACAAGATCTTGTAAAATTGCGGCCGCATACCTGTCTAAACGATTAGCCAAGCTGTTCTTTCCCGCCGCTCGTGCTTCTGACGCTCGATCTAAAATAGCACTTCGGTATTCATACATTTTTTCAAACGTAAACGGAGGAGGATTTAACGGATCAGAAGCCGGAGCAGTTGTTCCCACAGTCGTTGAAGCGGCAGTTGTTCCTTGAGCCGCGGTAGGTGGAGTAAATACAAAGTCTCCCTCCTGCGACATGCGAACGCGAGTCATCGCAATCGCTTCCTGAACATTGTTTGGACCCGCTAAGGGTACGGTATCTGATGTCGCCCCTGCACGATAGGCATCCGGCCCAACCCCGTTAATAATTGTGGCCGTATACGGAGTTACTTTATCTGTCGGATCTAGCCGTAGTTCAACCTTATTACCGTTGGAATCGACAACTGTCGTAACAAACCCTTTTTCTTCCCCGCGTCTTTGAAAAACACGGAAGCCTGACGGAGCATCGCCTCTGTCTGGCATCATGTTCAAAGCAGGTTGGTAAATAGACGTCTTTTCTTTTCCTAACCCAGAAAGCGCACTATCCGCGGCTCCTTCGGCAGTGGAGTCAGCGGCTCCTGCGCTTGCTCCCCTTCCATAGAAAGTACGCATTTCTTCCAGTTCGAGCATGGCATCGCCAAGGGCTCTGTTAAAGTCAGCCTCGGCTGTTTTTGACGCAAATTTAATACCCCCATCATCCATTCTTACGTCAAAGATCCTAAGCATGTTTGGAAGATCAACTTCTGATCCATCTACTGCAAAAAATCGTTCAACGCTAAAGTCAGGGATTTGTTGCCAAAGCTGTCTTTCTCGGCCTTTAGACATAGCAAGCTGATTCATCAATACTTCGTAGACTTTATCTGAAAAAAGATTCCTTTGACTTTCTCCGAGATTTTCACCTGTTCCGTATACACGTTTAAAAGCTTCCGCAAGACGGGTTAATGAAAGCGTTGTTTCCTCAAGAATGTTTTGTTCAAACAACTTGCGTTGAATTAAAGCCGCCATCGCTAAATCTTCAGGTTTTCCGGACTTGTTCAACATCAACAATGCCGATTTAGCGGCTTGAATAAAGCTTTCTCGACCTTTATCGCTGGACAGAGCTAATTCGTCACTGCTTCGTTTTAACTCATTTTCCATTACGCTTAACGCTTTTGCTCCGGGAACTCCGGCCGCTTGAGCCAAACTGGCCGTAGTCAACTGAGCAGACCCTTCTCCCGCAACTTGGAATTTTGGATCATTTGCCGCTTTTTCTAAAAGACGAATAAACCCGGTCATCGGGTCAATTTCTTCATACCCTTGTTCACGGAACGTCCGCATTTGTTCAACTAAATCTGGGGCAGTTTCTGGTAAAATCTTGAGATCCCCATCCGCATTAATCATCATCGGTCCTACCGGTCTTTCGGCTTGCGGATCCGTAAAGGCCATTTCCATTACAGAATAAACTCTTCGGCCAGCATCCTGTTTCATGGATTGCTCAAAAAGGCCCTGAGATTCCCCTGTGTAATATTTTTTGGCTAAGTTATAGACGTTCTTAATCGCATCTGGTCCCCACTGCACAATTGGCTTTGCGGCAAGGGGAACTAACGCCGCTCCCGTTATTTCGCTCAAAAAACGAAATCCGTTACTTCCGGGGAACGCCGTTTCAGATCCATAAGCACCAAGTCCAGCACCGCCTATGGCTAAAGTCTCAAACCCGAGAAAGACTCCGGGGTGATTCCGCGCATTTATCATGCTACGTTCAATCCCTTCGCCTGCGGCTGAAATCATTCTAACGCCAACAGGTCCCTTAGTTGGGTCAAACAATTTTCCACTAGGATTAAACCGTGTAACCCCCAAAGGAATACCTTCTCCTTGTTTAGAAAACATTACTCCCGGAGGATTTCTTTGTAATTCTACCGCTCGTTGCATTTGTTTTACGGTGAGACCCGCTTCTTTCGCGGCGGCTTCAATGGCGTCGTCAGCAATATTAGCAAATCGTTCGCCTTGAGCAACTTGTTTAAAATTGGTCAAAAAATTAAGGGCACCCGTGCCTTGCATAGACTTAACCGGCCAAAACATTGGGGTTGCAAGACTGCTTACACCAAAAGTCAAAGTTTCCCCTAAATTGTTACTAGCCTTTAGTGTAGGGACTACAGGAGCTTTAGGACCGATTAACGCTTCTCCGGCTTCTCTTCCTGCAAAATATCCTGCAACTCCTCCCGCCGTTGCGCCCCCTAGATATAGGGCCGTTCCAAGGTAAGGGGCAACCGGCATTAAAGGCGCGGCCCACGGTGTTACTGCTTTTATACCTGTCGTAACTCCAAGCGTTACACCCGTAGCAGGCCCTATCTCGTTTTTAGCCCCGTGCCACAAGGCATCTAAATTGTAAGAAGGGTCTGGGTCCGCCTCGTTCTTCCAGTATTTCCCGAAATCTTGCACGTTACTAAAAAGAGACAGCATAGCTTCGTCTTTTAATCCCCGTTTTTCTGGGGCAACGTTTTCATATTCTGGAAACAAATCAAATAACGGGGCAGTTCCGTCTTTTAACGTTTCATAAGAAAAAAGACCGGGCTGGTAGTTTTGAGTAGCGGTATCAACTACCCCCGTTGTTATATTATGAACTCCGATTTCTTTAACTAGGCCGTTAAAATTTTCCGCAGTGAATTCAACATCATATAAGGGCCTATCTACGTTTGGAACGGGATAACTTGACCCTCCAACATTAATTGAAGGTGGCGCGGCTGATTGAGCGGTTGGAGTTTGCTGTGCCATGTTCTACCTTTCCCTATTGTGATGATGCCGCAGGACTACGAAGAGTTGAATATTGTTGAATCAGGTTTCTAGCATCACTTCTGGACAGAGGCTGTTCGCTTGATCCAGTAACACCTCTAGCCAAATGTGCCCTATACGAATCTTCAAACGCCGTTAATTCTGCGATTAAATCAGTTACTTTTTTCATATTTGCCCGGTACTTAGTAACTTGCGCTTCGGTATACCCTGTTGGATCCCCGCCGTACTCAGGAACAATACCCGCTCCCATATTCCAAGCTCGACCCAACTGTTTTCTGGTCGTAGTGATTGTGCCAAGAGCTTTTTCATCACTCTTAAACATGCCCGGAGTAAATCCTTCAATTTCCTGATTAATTGCGTCTTGAACAGATTTAAGCATCCTGTCATCAACGCCAATGTTAGTAATCAGCATCATGACTTCGTTACGCAATGCAATCATGTCGCGCTCTGCTTGCACAAGTTCCGCGCCTTGCTCAGACATTGGAGCCCCGCCAAGTTCGCGGGTATTTTCTGAAAAATAATTACTGATACGTTGAGCAATTTCACCAATACCGGTTGCTCTTTCATAACGAATAGCTGGACTAAACAAAGTAGTTGGTAAACGTCTCCAGTTTGGCGCGTCTAAATCAATAGAACCGTTTGCGCTTTTAAGAGAGATATAGAAAGGAGGCGTGTTTAAAGGAATCTCTAGTTCATTAGGAGCGGCACCTTCCGCCGCGACTGGGTTAAGCGCACCAACCAACGCAGTGCCCGTCATGTTTGGAACTGCAAGATTCAAGGATTGACGGGATCTGATCGCGTCAACAACTTCTTGTGGGAAGTTCATGCCTTGGATAACGACATTTCGGCCAATCTCAGAATTCCAGCCCGTTGTTGGTTGTGCGGCCTTACTAATTGCCATGTTGAGCTTCAGCGTTAAGGCTTCATCCAGAGTGCCGTCAGCATATTGACGTAGTTTTTCTGGATCTCCAAGAAGATCAATAAGCCGAGATTCAAACCCGCGACCAAATGTTGCTCCGGGGCTATTATCCGCTTCGCCTGTGCCAACAAGTCCGTCAGAAACGGCTTGTTCGATTTGTTTTTGAGCATCAGGAGCATTAGCGATAATTGTTCGTATTTCTCCAGTTTCTGGATGATAGAAGTTTCGGGTAACCACCGTTTGAGGAGTAGCTTCATCCCCCTCCAATATAGAGCCGGTACTAATATGCGCTTGAATTGTAGCTCTATCCGCCGGGTTATTCCTATTAAATGTCTGGCGTTTTGTTGGATCGTCTGGATCAACCAAAGTGATTAAATCCATAGATGTAGCCCCTTCTGTTCCGGACACTACATAACCGCCTTGCCGTAAGAAGTCTGCCATAGACCGCTCTTCTGGGTTGTTTAGATCTAACGTCTTACGATTATTCGGATTAGATGGATCCACAAATGTTTTAAGGTCTTGTGTAAGATCCGGTTCTTTACCTTGTTCAACCCATCCCAACGTTTGGAGATTTTTAAGTTGTTCAATATCTTTGGGATTTTTAAGATCCAACATCTTTGTATTTTTTGGATTAGATGGATCAACGAACGTTTTCATGTCTGGACTAATATCCGGAGCTTTACCCTGTAAAACGTATCCTCTATTTTGAGTAAGATCTCGATACCTAGCATAGTCTGACGGGATTAATGGATCCAGCATGACTGTCTTTTTCGGATCTGTCGGATCTACTAAAACTACTGGATCGGATAGCTTTGAATTAACCGCGTCACTGGCTTTAACATAACGAGATTCCTGCAACTGTTTAAACATGTCGTACTGTTGAGGAATGGCTAGATTTAGCGTTCTACGATCAAACGGGTTTGTAGGATTAATCATAGTGACTAGATCTGCGCTTCTAGTCATGGGAGCATTTCCAGCCTCAACAAACCCTTCATTTTGGGTTAATTCTTTAATTCGTTGTGCTTGTGTAGGGTCCGACGGATTTAAGGTTATTGCGGTAGACATCGGATTTGACGCATTTCGGTCTACTAAAGTGACTAAGGAAGGTTTAGTTGGATTTTTTTCTTCACCAACTTTAAATGGGCTTCCGTCTGGATATTGCGCTTTAGCCGCGGCCATTTCTTGACGTCCGCTAAAACTTTTCATGTTAAACGGACCGTAAGTTGTATCGCCTACTTTCCAAACATAGCCTAAATAATCATCGCTTTGCTTTAACAACGCTTCTCGATAATCTGAAGCCGCTTTCTGTTTCGCGGCCAAAGATGTTTCTGCTGACTGCAATGCCGCCAGATCAAACTTCTGCTGTTGTTCGTTTTGTGCCGCGGTCCGCGCTCCAATTTTCGGGAACAACTGGGTTTCTACCGCCGCTTCTGCTAAACGTTCAGCAGGAGACATGCCCGGACGGGATCCAGCCGTACTAAACGCAAGCGCCGTGTTGGCAACGTCGAACAGCATCTGCGCTTGAGTCAGATTACGCTGTTTTTCTGGGTCACCCAAAATACCACGGTAAGTTTCACGACGCTCGCCGAACTCATCTTGTAACGTAGGAACTTTTGGCATTAAAGATTGTAAGGTAGGAGTGGTTGAACCGGTCAAAGCATTGCCAATAGCCGTTCTATAATTGTTTTCACTTAACAACTCCTGAAACGCTCGATCTGCTCCGTCTAATGAACCAATGCCTCGGTTTACGGCCATACTAGCCTCCCATCATTGACATAATCCCGCCGGCCATGTTGCCTTCTACGGGTTGTTGCATCTCTTGTTCTGCGAGTCCGCCAATACCTTCGTCAACCAATGACATTTGTACAACAGGCTGTACTAAGGCAAGAACAGATTCGGGAGTTTGCATAGCGTCTTCTTCACCGACTAAAGAAGCAAGCTCCATCCGACGCTGTTCGACAGACGCTTCATCGCCACGAACAGAGTTCATCATCGTTTCAAAATCTTCGGCTTCTTCTGGATTACCAATTTCTGGAGCAACTTCGCTCAACATTTGTTCCATTGTTGCAGGATCAACTTCGCCTACGCCCATACTCGCCATGTCCATTGCAGGTTCCGCGGGCATTGCTTCTTGAGGCATCATTGACGCAACACCTTGATCGACAGGTGCCGGCTGTGCCATTGCCGCCATCATCGGGTCACCGCCCATTTGCATACCGACAGGTGCTTGTTGAGGTGTATCCATAACAAACCCTGCGGAAACAAGCTGATCCATCATTTGAACATCTGCTTCGTTGGCCATGTCCAACGTGACGCGCTCGCCGCTTTGTGGGTTAACAAAGGTCGCCATCTGGCCTGTAGGCGCACCGCCTCGTTCCATCCTCTTGACGGGGCCGCCGTACCTAAACATTTGCCGTTGCATTACGCTTCTGTTCATCATCCGAATAGTCCTGCTTTACTTGCGCCTGCCGCGGCGGAAAGCCCTGCAATACCTAGCCCGAGGTATTGTTGAGCCGGTGAAACACTTGGTGCTGTTGCGGACGCAATAGATTGTTGCGTCGATGGTGCACCTTTATAAATATCTGATAAATATGAGAATCTTTGGTATGGCTCATACAACTGTGCAAGGTCGCTTTGACGCTGTGCTTCCAATTCCGCCTGCTGTTGTGCTTGCTGTTGTCTTCCAACATCAAAAGCAAATTGCCCCGCTTGCTGAGAAACTTGCTGACCAAGTTGACCGAGACTTGCTTGACGTAAACCTAATGTACCCAGTTGTTCTCCGGCAGTTTGAGCCGCCTTTTGTGCTTGCAAAAAGTTTTGAGCCTGCGCTTGGGCAAGTGCCGCGGCACGATTTCGATCTATTTCACTTTGCGCTACCTGTGCTCGTGAGCCGCCAAAAGCTCCCGCACCGACAGCCTGACCGCCGGCTTGCGCTTGTTGAATGTCAAATGACCGGTTAATTTCAGCCTGAACCGCTTCCTGAAAAGGGTTCATGTACGCTGTAACTGCTTCGGGCTGTAGTGCGCGATACGCATCGCCCATTGTATATCCAGCCTGTTCTAAATAAGGCTGAAAAGTACCAATACCCTGTGCCGCAAGATCTGCCGCTTGTTGCTGAAGTGCAGACTGTTCTGCAATCTGCTGAACGGGAAGCGTAATTGGCTTGTCTGCGAGATCTTTTGCTGATTTTAAAAGCCCCAGTTTATAGGCTTCAATCTCGGGGGCTTCGCGAACAATTTCAGTAGTAGTTGCCATTACGCCACCTGTCCTCGTGTTTCAAGATTACGCATCATCGAATACATGTTGTTGATGCCTTGATTTAAGTTCCCGCCACCTAGACCGCGGACCGCGTCCTTGGTCATGACAAACTCACCCGGCATCAGCAATGCTCGAACGCTGTCTTGGTCTGGAATGCCTTCGTTTGGCATGATGCCGCCATTACGACGTGGATACACTTCACCACCTGCCGCCGCAAGCATTTGCGGAGCTTGGTAACGCATGAATGGGTTACTAAAAAGAGTTTGTTGTGGGGCCAAACCGTACTGAGTTGGAACAACATACTGCCCCTGTGAGTACCGTGGGTCGCGGCCCGCGAGCATAAATGTTTCTGGAGACTGAGCGATAAGATCAGACCCTGTTTGTTGGAACTCTTCGGCTAAGTCGTTTGGTTCTTCTTCTGGCGTGTCAAAGAATCCACCGGCTGTCGCGCCTAAAGTGGCTAGACCTACAGATGGTCCAAACCGAGCAATATAGCCCGGACCCGCCGCCGAGGCCGCCGCGTTACCTGCGTCGATTGCCGCTTTTTGAAGTGTTGGAGGAGCGTCTGCAAAGTTAGTATAACCAAATTCAGCTAGCTTGTTCTGAGCCGCTGTCTTAGAAGCCGCTTCCTTGGCTAAATCTATTTGCTGAGGTGTTTGACCGCCACGGAACAGGTAATCGCCCGCATCACTAGCGTAGCCTTTAGCCGTGTCAAAGAAGCTTGTTTCGGTCGTAGCTGGGATTTTCGGAGTGACGCCGGGACCAGTGGTTGGCATCTGGTTCAGTTGTACGTTTGCGGCGTCTAAATCTACTGCACTAATATCTGGTCCTGCAACGGGAGAAGACATTCCAACGCTGTAGTCCGAAGTAGAGGTTGGAACAACATTACCCGTTTGATCGATAGTTACGACATTAGCCCCGTCTGGTGGAATAACAGCTTGATTTGCGTAATCTAGTCGCGCTCGCGCATTAGAAATATCGGTAGCTTCCGTCATTGTTTCCGCTGGAGTAATTGTGTCTCCGCCTCGAACACCTGTTTCAACTTCCGCAAACGTTTGGTCTAGTCCTTCAGATGCGCCCGTCGGAGTAAAGCTTTGGAAAGGTGACCCAGCACTTAACGCTCTTCCAGTTTGAGTTAACCGAGCCATTGGGTCCTTTGCGGCCGCTTTAACGTTCTCAATGAAGCTACCTTCTGATCCAGTAAATCCAGAACTGATTCCGCCAATAGCTCCAGCAACCAAAGCGGATTTCAAAGCGTCTTTAATATTTCCGCCTTGAATCAAAGTGCCAATACCTGATCCGAGGGCCGCGCCATACATTGCGCCAAGCGGGGTCATTGCTAAAGCAATCGGCAATACAACCGGAGCAACCTTTTTCAGTACCTTACCGACTTTGCTTACCGCTTTGCTAACGCCTTTAGCAACGTTAGAAACAGTTTTTCTAACGCCGCGGAAAATTTTCTTCAAAAAGAATTCGGGCATACCCGTGTCTGGGTTAATGGAGTTTGCGCTCGATCCAACCACATACCGATCAGGATCTTCAATGCCCATATCGCGCAAGTGGTTGAAAATAGATTCTTTAAGTTCAGGGCTTTGTTCTAATAAGGCCCTTGGTACGAGAAGCTCGCCTGTCTCAACGTGAGCAAGGTTATCATCGCCATAACGACCATACGATGCCATGCGCTTTGCAATTGGCTCAAAGCGGGCAATTCCCGAATCACCAAACTCTTCACGGGCTTCTTCTGCTTCGAGAGCCGCGATTTCTGCATCAGACATCACGAAGTCAGCGATACCGCCAGACGGAATCAATTCTTCCTGAAGTTGTGCCTGTGACATTACTGGGTGCCCCCGCTCATAGCTTTCGGTACTGTAACCTGAATCATTGTACTAAGTTTCTCAGAACCCGTCCAAGGATTGCCGCACTGAGGGCAGTTACCATCTGGGTATGATGCAATTTCTTCCGCAGTATCTACTTCGTTATTGCAGTTTGCACATTCGGCAAAGTCTTGCGATGTTGCGTGTGTATAAGTTGTCATACTGTTCTTACCTCTATTGCTCCAACAGTGCCTGTTGTTCCAACGCCCGTAACATGCGGACGATAGGGCTGACTTATTTTTAAAAAACCCTCAACTTCAAAGAGGGCTCCTGTTTCTAACCCTTGGTCATTACCAGATTGTAAAGCAGTTAGGGTTAAAGTTGTATTCCTCGCATCTCCGGGGTTTTGAACTTGCTCTAAAAAAATAGAGAACGCGCGAACGATTTCGTCTTGATACTGCTTGTTGTAACTTAACGGGGCGTTAGGAAAAAGCGGACGAACAAGGCTTCTACTCATCTTTTGCCATCCGGTCTAATTTCAACGCGAGGAGAACCTAATCTCCAAGCTACGCCTTCTTGATCGGACTCAACGCGTAAAGCAAAAGAACGCCCACGAAGCCGAACATTAACTTGATCCGTAAACTGTTCAACCGGAACAGTCGCGGTTCTATCAACTCCCGCAGTTTGAGAATTTAAGTAATTGCCTCCGGGGAAATTACGCGCTTTAAGAACTAAGTTAGCATTAGGCGAATCTGTCGTAGAACCATCAAACGTAATGTCTGGAATAATTCGTCGAATAAATGCAAAATTTTCACCATCTTGAATATCGATCTGACTACTTTCAATGTGTGCGTCAATTGCCGAATCAGGCACGGTACTTCCATCGCTTTGCCCAAATTCATGAAAATACAAATAACGATCCGTTCCTGCCGCAATAGGAAACTGATTGATTCCTCGGTCCAACCACGCTGTACGAGCTAGATTTCCGTAATACCAGATTTGTTGCTCGTAGTTATAAACAACATACCGATCAATATTGTCCGAATCGGATGAAGGATAAAACCACCAAATTTCCCCGAAAGAAGCGTTAAGACCCGAAAAAACTTTTTCAGACTGATTTAAATTAAAATCATTAAACACATATTGTCGTACTGAACAGGGAAGTTTTTGAACACCCCCCGTGTAAACGTAAAACTCTTCTGCCCCCATCCAGTAAACGGTGTCGTCTACCGCTACTGCCGAGTTTGGAGACATGATAGTCACGTTTTCAGAAATTAAACCGATTCCAAAAGTGAAGGGCGCCCCTAAAAACTGCATGCCATGCAATGAAACATCTGTCCATACAAGAATTTGTTGACGTGTTTCTACAGCGGTAATAATCCCAGACCCCGAGGACAAACGTAAATCACCGGCTGTATTGGTAGCGGTCGGGGTCCAATCGAGGGGGTTTTCTTGATCAGAGAAACGAATTAAAAGAGGATCTTGTGTGCCAATTGTTCCAACCCCATCGCAAGCAAAAGCAATCACATGCCGGTCTCGATCTGAAATCAAAATTTTTCGAGCAATTGTTGGGGTATTAGAGTCTGCGCCAAGTAATGAGTTAAGCGGAACTGCGCGTGAGTCAAGCCCTCCGGACTTGTCCCAATAAAATATTCCGGAATCGTAAACGTTTAAAATTAAATCTTCGCCGAAATTATCGTGAGTCCAAAGTCGAAGTTGGTCTGAAGAAGCTGAAATATCGGCCGCAGATCCCCACGTTCCGCGCCCCCAGTTACCTGCGCCCCATCCATTACCTGCAACAGTGGTATCTAAACCGGGGTTGATTTGAAACTCAGCGGTGATGTTTGAACCTCCGCCCGTAGCATCGGAAGCGGCATTTGTGCTGACGATAATGTCAAACGTGTTGCTAGTAACGTTTGAAATAGAATGCTCTGCATTTATTTCAGAAGCGGGTATACCGCCAACATCTTCTACTCCAGAAAAAGTAACATACGCATTTTCAATCGCGCCGTGACCTGAAATTGTTGTCGTAACTACGTTTGATCCCGTTAAAGTTGAAAAAGTAATGGTTGACATATCTTTTCCCTATCAAGTTGTTACGGGTACGGAAGGACTTTGTCCATCTGCAATTTCAATAGATACAACGCCTACTTTACCAAAGGAAACAATTTCGCTTTGTACGACCGCTAACTGTCCCGCGTTACCTGTTGCAGAAACACCTGAAACTTCAACGGAAACTGAGTTTACATTGCCGACCGCACCGCTAGAAGAAACACCCGAAACTTCAACGGAAGTAAAAATTGCACGAACAGGGTTTATGTCGTTAAAACCGCCACCTTCTTCAATATAGTATTTAAGGTGAGTTCCAACACCAACAAAATTAGATGAGTCTAAGGCAACCCACGGGTGTAGGGCTCGGGCAGTCCCTAAAAATTGAGAATTAGATTTACGTTGCCATCCGCCAATTTTTTCCGGAAGACCAAATCGAAAGCGCACTTTATCAACGTCAAACCAGCCCCCTTCATTGGTGTACGAAGTCGTTTCCCGGTTAATCCCCGGTTTAAACTGGAGCTTGGTAAGTGGCACATCATTCTCCTAGCTTGAGTTCAGTCAGGTCTTTATTATCGCCTAAATTACCTTTTAAGAAAGTATTAAAGGAGATGCTAACTCGATCTTCTTTTGCTACCACCTGTTGCACCATGTGCGTCAGGCTTGAAGGAAACAACAACAAGCCACCTGTTTTTGCCTCAAACCACCATGACTTGGAGTTGTACAAGTTCCATTCGACTGGAGGCAGGTCTATCTGACGGTAGGTGTCGTTGTAAAAGTAAATCTTGTCCACTTCAGGATCTGCGTTCACATAAAACACACCGGAGATAAACGAGTTCGGATGTGCGTGTTTATGGTGATACCCACTGGGCTTGGTGTAGTTTGCCCAAGACTGCGTGATGTAAACCTCGATGTCAGCACGAGGACAGTGCACCGCCTGTGCATACTGCTCAAGCGATGCCTGACAGAACTCCCACAACTTCTTTAACTCTTTACTTTCAAGTAAATAGTTGTTGTTGCTCGTGAGGTTGCCTTGATTGGGATATGTGTCCTGACCGTTAATAAAGTCTAATTCTTTCTTGGTCAGCTTTCGGTCAAGGTCAAACATTCCCACGGGCTGTGGGAAGACTCCAGCTATTTTCATGCAGGAATCTCTGTACGCACCCACCCTGCCGTGTTGTCAGCCTGATACGCATCTTCATCCCATCCGTATGTGATGATGTTTCCGTCCGCATCTTCAGTGCCTGAATCAGAAGGTA
>Ga0222718_10002367_pt1 | contig 17016 bp, 17 predicted proteins | sample C33_27DmetaG_FD_165045 | JGI IMG/M metagenome (GOLD analysis project Ga0222718, IMG submission 165045) | Estuarine water microbial communities from San Francisco Bay, California, United States - C33_27D | ecosystem: Environmental > Aquatic > Marine > Unclassified | place: USA: California... | reverse complement strand
AATACTGCTATAAATGAGACTTGGAGATTTGGTACCTTTAGAGCAGACGTTAACCCCGATGGAAAAAGATAATGGCTAAAATAAATGTATACGTACCTGAACCACCTCAAGAATACACAACTGAAGGTTTTAGGCAAATTAACCAAGCAATAGCAACAGTTGAAAACCAATTGAATACTTCTTATCAACAGGACTTGAAAAACGAACAAGATTCCTTTAATTACTTTATGCAATGACAATAAGATACAAAAGCGAAACATTTGATTTAACTACAACTAATCTTACTACTATTTTAACATGTCCTGCAGATGCAACTATTATTGTAAAAACAGTGCAAGCTAGTCATAAGGCTGGAGGAGGTGTGGTCTTAGATACTTACTTGCAAAAATCTGGTGGATCAGACGTTGAGATAAGTCATGCAACTTTGTCGGCACAATTTACAAATATGATAAGTAATACTTTAAATATGGAAGCTAATGATATTTTAAAACTACAAACGGGAACAGCTAATGAGATTACAGGTGCTGTAAGTTATGCTTTGATAGATAGATCACAGGAAAATGGCTAAAAAATTTAAAGATTTTGTAGTAAGAGATAAGCCTAAGAAGAGAGGTCCTCGAAAGCATAAGAAATCATTATCGAAAAGTGAGAAGCGTCAAAAAAGATTAAGACGTTATAAAGGCCAAGGAAAAGGCTAGACAAAAATTGTTAATAAAGGTATAAAAAAGAATGTCTGATTTAATTAAAATACCCGCAGAAGCAAAAGAAATTATTAAACATAAAAGAACAGGCAAAGTATATGCTAGTAAAACTGATTTTGATAACGATGTTGCTGACCCCAATACTGACACTACTGTGGATGACTTTAGACAAGACCTTGAAATTAAAGTTACTAAAGTTACTATGGGCGCTGCTACCAAAAAATAATGGATCCTAGAGGTGCAACTGAAATTCAAATGGAGATGCTCCATAAGTATGTAGATAAAGAGGTACTAAATCAAGTTCAAATTTGTACATCAATCCCTGGTAAAGTTCCAATTGACCCAAACAAAGTAAATATACTTTGGCAAAAAAATTCTTGGGATCAACCTAATCTTCAAGAATTCTTTGGTAATAAAGCAAGACATAAAGAATATGATTGGTACGTATTTAACAGTCATTGGAATTATGAAAAATTTAGATACTTCTTTGATGTACCTTCAGATCGTTGTCTAGTTATTAAAAACGGTATACAAGATTTTCCCATAAGAAAGATTTATAAAAAAGGTGAGCCTATAAAACTAATACATCACTGTACTCCGTGGAGGGGTTTAAATGTTGTATTACGTGCAATGCAGGAAATAAAAAACCCTAATATTATATTAGATGTTTATAGCTCAACACAAGTATATGGAGATGCTTTTAAAAAAGCTAATGATGAACAATTTAAACCTTTATACGAACAAGCAGAGAAACTTCCTAATGTAAATTATATTGGTTATAAACCTAATGAATATATCAGAGAGATGATGCCTAACTACGACATGTTTGTGTATCCTAGTATATTCGAAGAAACTTCTTGTGTGTCTGCACTAGAGGCTTTAGCATCAGGAGTTCATGTAATAACCAATAACTTTGGAGCTCTTTATGAAACTTGTGCCGAATGGCCTGTGTACGTTAACTACTCTAATAATTACGAAACAATGGCTAAGGATACAGCAGCAGCTATTGAAGTTGCAGCGGGATATTTACATGAAGATTTTATACAAGAACATTTAGCAGAACAACAAAAGTTCTATAAAAGATTTTACAGTTGGGATAAAAAAGGAATGGAATGGACAAGCTTTTTGAAAGGAGCCATAAGTGAACGAAATAATAAATGAAGATACTTATCAAACGCTAAAAGAATTAAAAGTTAAACCACAACCTTACGAAAAAGCGATTACTCCATTATGGAAACAGGACACCGGACAACGGAAACCAAAGTCTCCTTATTCTATTATGGTTGCAACTCCAGTACACAGTGAGTGCTCTATACACTATACTCAAGCTTTATTAGAATTACAGCAATTGTGTATTAAAAGTAATATACAAATTACTTTTTCTTTAATAAAATCATCCTTAGTTACTCAAGGTAGAAACTTATGTGTATCTGCTTTTTTAGAGACTGATTTTTCCCATCTACTATTTATTGATTCTGATATTTATTTTGATTCAAGAGATATAATGAAAATGCTACAAAAAGATAAAGATGTGTTATCCATACCCTATCCTTTAAAAACAATTATGTGGGATAAGGCTATAGAAAAAATTAAACAAGGTAAAATTAAAACACCTGATGATTTAAAAAGTGCTTTTAATACTTACCCCATGAAAGTAGCAGATTCTAAAGATATAAAACTAGATAATGGTGTGATGGAAGTTACTCATAGTCCAACAGGGTGTATGATGATTAAAAGAAGTGTATTTGATAAAATGATTAAAGAATATCCAGATAAAGGTATAGCACAAAAAACTGTTATCAATGGGGAGTACGTAGATAGGCCTAACATGTGGAATTTCTTTGATACTATTCACGATCCTGTGACTAAAACTTATATGGGAGAAGACTTCTCTTTTTGTAAGCTTTGGAAGGATATAGGGGGTAAATGCCATGCTTATGTAGACTCTACAATCATCCATATTGGTGAGCATCAATATGAAGGTAAGTTTATGGACGAGTTGAAAACTCTTTAGTAAAATGGTATTATTGCATACTTAAGATCTTAATTAGGAGAATTTAATTTTATGGCCGGACCATTAGCATTTTTACCATACATAGCAGCAGCTTACGGTGGTTACAAAGGATACCAAGGAGCAAAAGATTCAGGTGCATCAGGACTTGGAAGAATACTTGGTGGTGTTACTGGAGCTTACACTGGATACACTTTAGGAAACATGGTTCCGGGAACAGTTCCTTATTCTCAATTAGGACAAAATTTTGCATCTTTGAAAGGTTTACCTGGACAAGCAACAGCAATTCCTCAAGCATTTACAGGTTCTACAACTTTACCAGGACAGTCTGGTGGTTTTATACCTACACCACCAGAAGAAGCAACAAGTAGTAATTTATTAGATATTTTAAAAAGACAAAAAGAAGGTGCTCCTGCAGGTACATTAGAATACAGCCCAGGAAAAGTTTCTGCTGCAATAGCTGCTGGAACATATTTAAGTGGTGCGTTTGATAACCAACCAACTGATATTTATATGCCTGGTTACAATATGAATTATTTAAATATGAGAGATCAGAGACCTGGATACACTTACATCGATCCAACTACAGGTGAAGAAAAAGCTTATGAAAAAGTTTATGCACCAGAAGAAGCTGGTATAGGTGATCCACGAATGGGTCCATACTCTTTAGTTAAACAAGGTTTAAGAACAGGTGGTTTAGCTGAAATAAAAAAATTTAACGAAGGTGGTATTAACTATCTTCCATCAAAAGTTTCACATGACGAAAACGATGCAAACAATTATGTTAGAGCATCGGGTTATGTAGAAGACGGAGCAGGCGTAGGAGATAAAGACGAGGATACAATGTTAGCTCAATTAGCAGACGGTGAGTTTGTAACAAGAGCAGATGGAGTATTAGGTGCTGGAATCATAGCTGGAGCTAATCCAAGTAGCATGAAAGATATGAGAGAAAAAGGTGCCCAATATTTCTATGAACAACAAAAAAGATACAAAAGAGTATTTGATTTATTAAAGGATAGAAATGGCATCAGTAAAGAAAAAACAAATTAAACCTCTAGTAAGTATTTTACCTTTAGAGCCTAAGGACATAGAAAGATTTTGGCCATTAGCTGAGTTTATGATAGCAGAAGCTTTAGCATTTTCTGGTAAGTATGCAGACTCTGCTTGGGTAATGGAACAATTAAAAAAAGACATGATGCAATGTTGGGTTATGTTTGGATCAGATGAGTTTGAAGAAAATAAAGTTTTTGGAATTTGTGTTGGTAGGATTGGTGTTATGCCAAATTATAACCAATACGAAATAGTAATTTGTACAGGAAAAAGAAGAGAATTATGGGAAGATAATTTAATTAAATTCGTTACAGATTTTGCAACAGTTAATAAATGTAAAAGAATGAGTATAATGGCCAGACCCGGTTGGGAAAAAGTTTCCAAAAAATGGGGATGGAAAAAGAAACATGTTCAACTAGAAAAATGGATAGGATAAAAATATGAGTTTTTTCGGAGGAGGAGGAGGTGGATCAGCTCCACCATCAACAACAACTAATTACGTAAGAGAAGCACCCGGTATAGAAGAACGTAAGATAGAGTTGATGGACATTGCGAGACAAGTCGCACAAAAACCTATTAATCTTCCAGACTATCAAGTAGCTGGACTAGGTGCTCTAGAACAACAGGGAATGAATTTAGCAGGGACTACTGGCGTTGGTGCCGGAACTGTTCAGCAAGGTATTAATCAAATTAATGCTTCAGCAGCTCCAATTGGTGCTCAACAAATAAATCAATATTTAAATCCATATCAAAGTTATGTAACTGATGAAATTGGAAGACAAGCTCAAATGATGGGTAATACAATAGGTGCTCAAGCTATAAATGCGGGAGCTTTCGGCGGAGGCAGAGAAGGGGTTCAACAGGCAGAACTTCAAGGAAGAGCCTTGACTGCTATGGGTACAGCACAACAACAAGGATTCAACACTGCCTTATCCGCAGCGCAAAACCAACAAAGAACAGGTTTAGCTGCTGGACAACAACTAGGTCAAATGGGTTTAGGCCAACAACAAATGGCTCAAGGAGATATTAATCAATTATTTGCTGCAGGTGGAGTGCAAAGACAACTAGCACAGTCAGCACTTGATGCTCAAAGACAATCTACTTTACAACAACAATACGAGCCTTATCAAAGAGCTGAGTTCTTAGCTAACTTATATGCTGCAGGACCTAAATCACAATCAGGTATTACGATGGGCACAGCACCATCAACTAGTCCGCTAGCTCAATCTATTGGTACAGGTATTGCAGCTTTTTCAGCATTTAATCCACAACAACAAAAGGCTTAAAATGTCTTTAAATAGAGTTTTAAATAGACCTATGTTTAGAAGAGAAGCACTTCGTAAAGGTGTTTTGAAACCTATTAATGCCAATACTGGTGTTATGGTTGGACCACCTACACAACCCGCAGGACTTCCCTCTACTAGAGTAAAACCTTTATTTAGGTATGATAAAGCATCTGGGAGTTATATGGATACTGATGTAGCAAAGTACAAAGCAAAAGGTATGGCAAGAGGTGTAGGAAGATTTGGAAAAGGCGTTGCAGGTTTTACAGGTATGTATAGTGGACTTGAGGCTTTAGGAGTTCCAAGTGAAGTTTTAATGACTATGGGAGCAGGAGAAATTGCTGGTCTTGGTTTAGGTTTGTCGAAAAAATCAGGTATGCAAACAGCTTCAAGATTTTTAACTGCACCTACTAGGTTTGCTGCAGCAAGAAGTCCAGCTATGATTGGTCTTGCAGCTTTAGCGGCTGGCGGCAGAGGAGTTTATGATAAATTTCAACAAGAGAAACTAGTTAAAGAATATGCCAAGGCTAATAATATTAGCGAAGAAAAAGCTATGAATATTTTCAATAGAGATATGGCAGGTGAAGGCGGAAGACCATTAAGTGAATTTAGTTATTCAGATATTGCAAAATACGCAAATAAATATTTACAACAAAGCCCAAGCGCAGCAATGAAACTTGCTAAACCTTTATCTAATGATAGAGGTGTCGCTGCTAAAAACACAGGTGCTAAAACAGAAAGAGAAATAGCTGATGACATTAGGGGTTATGTAAATTTTGTAAAAGATGGCGGTGGTAGAGTTTATCAAGATGTTGATCAATTGGTTAAGAAATATAAAGAAGAAGATATTGCTTCACAAGGTAGTGTTTCAAACGATCAAATAATGATGCCAGAAGATGAAGATTTAGCATTTTCACAAGCTAAGAAAGCTGATGAGAATGCATATAAGACTGCTGAAACTTTGACACAAAAAATAATGTTAGATACCGGAGCCGATCAAGCAAAAGCTTTAAACATAGCTGCAGCGCTTGTGAACGGTGATTTAAGTACGGAAGAAATACAATCAGCAGCATCAAGTGATGACGTATACGCAAAACTACCTAATAATGCTGAAGATCCAAATCATCCAGACGCAGTTAAAAAAGTTAATGCAGAAGAAGATATTAAAGATAAGGTTGATGGATCTAAAACTGTAGGATCTACTGTTGGTGCAGATACAACAGATCCTGAAATAAATGAGGCTAAAAAATTTGCTGCTAATGTTGATATTGCTCAATTCTTTAAAGATCCTAGAATAAGCCAAACAGATCCTAATAAAATAATGTTAATGAAACTTGCTGCGGGATTGTTATCAGGAAAAACAATGAAAGGTGGTTTAGCAGGTGTTGCTGAAATTTTAGGTAATGCATTAGGCCCTGCGATCGATGCTAAAGTGTTAGTCAAAATGAAAAACGATGAAGCATATAGAGACTGGGCTTCACAAGTTTTAACATACAATGCTGCTTTGTATAAATCTAGAAATGATGCAATTAAAATGAAATTAACTCCAGGTTCTTTTGCTATGCCTGATGGAACTTTTGCTGAAGCAAGAAGGGATAAAGAAACAGGAGATGTATTTATTAGTCAAAACGGTCAACTAATACCGGTTAACGAACAACAAGGTCAATTCTTTGAAGAAAAATCGGATGCTAACTTATTTGATAATATTAAATTGATAGCAGATGGATATTTATCAGATAAACTTTTAAGTGATTCAATTCAATTAATGGAATCAAACAAAGGTAAAACTGCCATCGGTGCTTCAGGTATATTTGTAAACTTAATTGATCTTGCTAAGAATATACCAGGTGAATTAAGAGATGGCTTCTTTGGTGCTAACCCTACTTTTGAAATATCGCAAGGCGACTTGAGTGATAAAGAATACAAAAAATTACAAAAAAGAACAAATGATGCAGTGGAAGATCTAGAAGAAGGAATAACAGAATTCTTAAAAAGCAATCCTGAAGCCTCTTCTGTTTTAGCTAAGTTAAGAGTTAATGCAAGAATGTTAACATACTCACTTGCTAACTCATTAAAAGACAAAGACAGATTAACTAACAGAGACCTAGAATTAATTGAACAACTTACACAAACAATGACCGCAGGAATGACCGATGAAAAAATTATAAGTCAATACAAAAACTTATTACAAGCAGTTAGAGAGAAAAATAAAATTAGAATTGGTAAGTTAGGTATATCTGGATACACACAACAAGATACAACAGCAATCCTTAACCAAATGGGGTTAGGATCTTACGCTCCACAATTTACTACAGAAAAAGAATTTAATATTGATTCAGCACAAGCTGCTTTCGATGAATTAATGGGTATTAAATAATGGCTGAGTTAAATGAACAACAGAAACAGTTCGCAGAACTACTTCAGAAAAGTATAGATGAAAATACTTTTGCGCCAGAAACATTAGATAAAAGAAAACTTAAAGCTGTTGATTATTTAATTAAAAATAATGTTGTTAAATCAAAACCTCTTGAAACAATAATAGAAGAAAGAAACAAAGCTAGAGAGGACATCGCTACAGTTGAAACTACAGCAAAAGATCCAATAGCTGCTGCTTTTGGTCGAGATGATTCATCTATTCCTGGCGGAGATTTTATTTTATCTGGAAGAAGTTCAGCTGTATTAGCGGGTGATTTAGGTGCATCTTTCATGATGGCCAACTACATGCAAGACAAAGTAGCAGATGCTTATAAAAAATCAGATAGAAAAGGTTTAAGACAAACAAAAACCAAAGATGGTTTCTTTTTCAACATGGCTAATAAACTTCCTGCAAGATATAGATTTTTAGGTGGTGCCTTAAGACTAGCTGGTAAAACATTGGACTTACCTGCAAGAGCAGTAAAAAGTCCTTTAGGAAGAACGGAACTTGGTATAGCTACAGCAGGTACTATTGGTGCTGGTGGTGGTTCTATTACATATGATTTAATGAACAGAGCGGTTGGTCCATCAATGATGAATGGACTATTAGAAGATTTAGGAAACATGCCTACACAAGATATCGATAAATTAAATATATTAGATAGAGCTTTTGTAGAGGCAAAGAATGCTGCTTTATTTAACTACGGTGCTGCAGCTTTAACTCCATTACTTATGGCTGGTGGAGGAATGCTTAACAAAGCTTTTGGAACTACTGGTAAATATCAAAAACAAATTGCAGAGTTTGCACGGGACAACGGATATGAAATTCCATTACTTGCAGCAATGAGAGATGGACCATTATCTGGATTAGGACAAAGTTACTTTAAAACTATTGGGGTATTCCCTTACATCTCAAAAATAATGGATAGAAGAATGTTATCTGCAGAAAAAGGATTTTCTCAAGGATATTTAGATAAAAACATTTCAACTATTGCACCAATTTATTCTCATTCTTTTTTATCACAAAAATTATACAACAGAGCAGTAGAGACATTTAAAAAAAATGTTGGAACAATTGATGCTGCTTACGATGACTTTTTTGGTTTAAGTACAGTAGCGGGTAACCCTGCAATTTTAAAACTAAATAAAACACTTGAAGCGACACAAAGATTTTTAGCTCAAAACTCAGCAGCATTTCCAGATCTTCAAAAAGCTTTTAGTGCAGCGCCAGGAACTAAATTTAATTTTAAAAGTATAGAGGATTTAGCAGGATTTGATGATCCATTAGTTCAATTCATGAGTTTTGCAAATGGTGTGGCTAAATCAGGACCTATTACATTTGAACAGTATAAAGGTATGGCTGTAATGCTTAATAGAGCTTTAGAGCAAACTTCTTACCAAACGGTATCAAAATCAGTTGCTTCTATAAGAGAAGCGTTAGAAAAAGATGCTCATGGTTTTTTAAGAGAACTAAACGTTCCTTCACTATTAAGTAATAAAGATATTCAACAAAAAATGATAGAGCTTGGTGGAGGAGATGTAGGAAGAATACTTGGGCCTGATCTTGCAAAAGCTAGATTAATTGAAGAGGGACAAGAAGTAACAGAAGCAAGTTTAGCAGCAATGCAACAAAAAATAGCACAAGACGGTATAGATATTACTGAAGAATTAACTGCTAGGGCTGCTGCAAAAATAGCTAAAACAGAAACAGGTAAACAAACACTTGAGTCTGTAATAAACGCTGGCTCTAAAATGCACAGTTCGTTAAAAAATGCTAATGAAGTATTTTCAAGAATAATGAAATTTTACACAGGAAAAGAAGGTACAACTGCTATAGGAGCTTTAGCCAAGTTCGATAAAAGTTTATTCACTCAAAAAACTTTATTTAATATTCCAGGTGCAGCAGTGCTACCGAAAGATCAGTTATTTAAACAAGTACAAAAAGCAGTGTTTAAATCAAGAAGTCCTGCAGCATTACAAGAATTTAGAAAAATGATTGGAGCTGAAAGAGGTTTTGATGGCTTTTCAGAAGCAGGTGAAAAATTATATAAAGCATCTGTCGCAAGATTTATGCACAACGCTTACATGAGTTCTTTTAGATCTAAACCAATCAATGCAGGTATTTTTGGTAGAGCAAGAGTTCCATTCAGTGCCCCTTTTGAAAATGGTGCTTTTAGAACAATTGAAGCTGATCCAAGATTTACTAATCGTGTAAATGATATGTATGACGAAATGGGTGAAGTTGGAGTTCAAAACGCACTTAGAAGTCAAGGTGGTGAGATAACAAGTAGAGTAAGCGCTGATGGTTTGGAAGATATTACAAATATTAAATTTGGTCCAGATGATTATAGAGATTTTGATGGTACACGATTTAGAGACCTTTTAGGTTTAAATGAACCAGGAGCAGATGTTTATAAATTTATAGAGGAGATGTATGGTGGAGGACAACAAGGAGCTAAAGCATTATCCCATCTAGAAGATTTTGTTGAATACACTAAAAGACTTACAGATGTTCCTATCACTAACTCATCTTCATTCATACAAAGAAGATTAACTCTTGGTGGTGCAAGTTCACTAGCAGGTGTTGCTTTAGGTTTTGGTGGCTCTGCCGCAGCAAGTCCTTTTGCTCCTTTAATTTTATTTGCTACTGCACTTAGAGCAGGAAAGATTTTATCAGATCCGTATCTTTTAAGACAAGTGAATGATGTGTTAACTCCTAAAGAAGTTGAAGCAATTCTCAAAGGTGGTAAAGCTCTTGGAACAAACCAAGCAGGTTTAGTAAACCCTAAACTTTATCTTGCTGGATTAACTAAGAAGAGAGAAGCATTTGCAAGGTTTATGAATAAAGCTTTTGGAGATGATGATGATTACGTACCGGTAGATCCAAAAAATGTAGACTTAGAGAAAATTACAGAATATTTAAATTCAAAACAAGTTGAAATGATTCAACCTAATTTTGGAGAAAACGCTGACAACATCCCAGGTCAAACTATTGCTAAAATGTATGACGAAGAAATTATGGGAGCACCTAATCAAGAAGAAGCTGCTGAAGAAGAAAACTTTATTCAAGGTGGAATAGCCGGAAGTAAAGAATTTAACAATACTTTTTTACCAGAATCACAAATTAAAAAACTTGACGTAGGTGATGATGATGAACCCGTTCAAGCACAACCAATGTTAAATCAACAAGCACAAGCAACACCGGCTACCGGACAAGTAAATGCAAATAGATTTGCAGCCTTGTTTCCAAATGATCCTTTAGGTACAGCAATAGCTCAGAAAGGTACACAACGTGGCTAAAAAATCTGCAATAGATAGAATAGATAACCACGAAAAAATTTGTAGATTAATGCAAAAACAAACTTTTGATCAAATAAAAGAAATAAAAGATAGAATATTAAGGTTAGAGAAAATGATATTAGCTGCTGGTGGTGCGATTATTCTAGCTTTAATAGCAAATATGATGTAAGTAACCTTACATGAAGTTAATCAAAAAATACCCTTACAAACATTACAATAGATTTTCAGATACAACAGGACGTAAATATTTAGTAGATAATATTAAAGTTCCAAGTGTAACAACTATACTTAGCGCAACCAAAGACAAACGTTTTTTAGATAATTGGCGAAGGAAAGTGGGTGATGCAGAAGCTGATAGAATAATGAGACAAGCTTCAACTATTGGAACAGAGATGCACCAGGTTCTTGAATATCATTTAACAGGACAAGGTTATTACAATGCCACTGAAGAAGGTAATAAACCTAGAATGATGGCCAAAACAATTTTAGATAATATTAAAATAGATGAGGTGTGGGGTAATGAAATAAGTTTAGAGTATGAAAATAAATTTGCAGGTACTGCAGACTTATCTTGTGTAGCTTATGGAAAGCCAAGTATTGTAGACTGGAAACAATCGAACAAACCAAAAAAAGAAGAATGGGTAGATGATTATAAGTATCAACTTGGAGCCTATTATTTAGCACACACTAAAAATTATGGACCTATAGAACAAGGTGTAATATCCATCTGCACAAGAGATCTTCAATATCAAGAATTTAAAATGAATGAAGCTGATTTAAAAGAATACGGAGATAAATTTCTAGAAAGAGTAGAACAGTTTAATAAACTTACAGTAACCAACTCTTAAGTTCTTCCTCACCTAAGGTTTTAGCAGCAAGTTTTCCTTTGCTAGTTAGAGACTTCATGATAGCTTCATCTAATGTACCTTTTGCTACAATATCAATATAAACAACAGTACCTTTTTGGCCCATTCTATGAGCACGGTCTTCTGATTGCATTCGGACTTCTAAGTTATAATTATTAGAATAGTACACAACTGTATTACAAGCAGTGAGAGTTAAACCAAAGCCTCCTGTTGTTGGGTTACCTACTAAAAACCTTGTCTTGGGATCTGTTTGTATTCTCTCTACAGCTTTCTTTCTATCTTCTACACTAACTTCTCCAAAAATACTTACAGTAGATTCTGGACCATATTTATCTATAAGAAAATCTTTTATTTCATGAATGTTATATAAATAATTAGCCCATATAATAACTTTACCATCAGTTTCTTCTAAGATTTCATCTAAAGCATTTAATTTTGATTTGTGTAATTGTATTACAACACCATCATCATTTTTTGTAAAACCATTACATACCTGGTGTAGTTTGATAATCTCTGTTAATTTATTAGAGAAAGATATTGTACTGTCCTCGACAATAGCTAAGGCATGATGTTTTAATCTTTCGTATATTTTTTTACCTTCTCCTTCAAGTTCTATGTATCTTTTTAATCTTACTTTTGGTTTAAGATCTAAACATTGATCTTTACGTATTCTAGTAGCAAAAGTTTTCATTTTTTCTTCTAACTCTTCTAATTTTTTGTAGTATTTAGGTACTGAAATAAACCTACCCGAGCCTACTGGAATATCTGTCATTTCAGCATATCTATTTCTAAAAGCTAAGTAACTACTGAAACCTAATAATTCTGGACTTAAGAACGCACATTGTGTAAATAGATCTAATGGAGATTTTGTTATTGGGGATCCTGTTAATATTCGCTTTACCAGCGATAATTTTTGCAATTCTAAAATGTTTTTTGTTCTTTTCGCTGCTCTATTTTTTATGGTGGTTGATTCATCTAGAGTTACAAAATTTAATTTATTTTTTTTAAGATAGTCTGCACAAGCTTCAAAACCTCTTTTGGTTGATAAAGCTTCTACGTTAATTAAAAAGATTTTTAGATCTTTTGATTCGTTCATTTTAAAAAAGTCTTTTGGTTTATCTAAGTTCCATTTAAATATATTGTGTTTTATTATGTCAGGCATGTGGGTTTGTATTTCACTTTCCCAATTAGTGTAAACAGATTTAGGTGCAATAATTAAAACAGATGTAATTTTTCTTTGTAGATATAAAAAAGCAATATTATCTATAGTTACTTTAGTTTTACCGGTACCCATTTCCATAAAATAAGCCCAGTTATTTTTTTCAGCTGATTCGTTTAAAGCATTCCGTTGATGCTCGTACGGTTTAGTCTTATAAGGGTATTTCCACATGCTGAAAACTTTTTATATTTTTTTCTTGCAAAGATCAAATGAATAATTTATGTACTCCAACAGGAGGAAAATATGGAAAATTTAGATATAGAAAAGATGTCTAATATAGACATCAGTCAAGACAGTGTTAAATCAATTACCGATAAGTGTAATCATTTAAAAGATTTAAACAAACAAATCGAAGATCAAGAAGAAAAATTATCTCTTTTAAAACATAAAGCTAGAGACTTAGAAGAGAGAATAATTCCAGAGATGATGCAGGAAGCAGGTGTATCTTTGTTGAAATTAAGTGATGGTTCTACCGTAGAGGTTAAACCATTCTATGCAGCAAAAATTCCTGAGTCACGTGTTGATGAAGCCTTCAGTTGGTTGAGAGGTAAGGGGTTCGAAGATATTATCAAGAACACCGTTACTGCATCATTCAATAGAGGACAAGACAACCAAGTCTCTGAATTGATAAAGGTCTGTGAGGATCATGGATTCAACTATAATAAAAAAGAAAAAGTTGAACCTATGACTTTGAAGGCTTTTGTTAAAGAGCAAGTTGAGGGTGGTAAAGAACTACCTTTTGATTTGTTCGGTGTGTACATCGCAAATAAAACGAAAATAACTAACAAATAATAGGAAATACTATGATAGTAAAAGACGGACAACAAAGCCAAGTAGCGGTTAAAAAAGAAGCAGGTGCAGTGACTAACAATGTTGATATTGAGTCATTTGCAGATGCAGGATTTGATAATGTAGATTCAAAAAGTTTAGCATTACCATTTCTAAAAGTTCTAGGACAATTATCTCCTCAAGTAACACAAGGGGATAGTCAGTTTAATCCTGAAGCAAGACCTGGAATGATCTACAACACCGTAACAGATGAACTTTATGATGGGGCTAAGGGAATGCAAGTTATCCCTTGTTTCTATAAACTAGAGTACATCGAATGGAGAGATAGAGATAAAGGTTCTGTTGCTCCAGTAAATGTTTATCCAGCTGATTCAGATATCATGTCAAAGACGACAAGAGATGAAAAAGGTAAAGATAGACTTGAAAATGGTAACTACATAGAAGAAACTGCTTCTCATTATGTAACAATAGTGGAACCAGAAAAATCTTCTACGGCTATGATTACCATGAAATCTACTCAAAGAAAGAAATCCAAAAAATGGAATTCAATGATGATGTCTTTGAGACAAAAGAGAAAAGATGGTAAGGGTTTCTTTAGACCTGCACCATTTACTCAATTGTACACACTTAAAACTGTTTTAGAGAAAAACAATTTAGGTTCTTGGTATGGTTGGGAGATCGAGCATGTTGGTACAGTGGATAGCGAAGACACAATCAAAGGAGCTTTTGATTTTTACGAAAGTTGTAAAAAGGGAGCGGTCAGAGTGAACCACGGTAAAGAAGAACAGCAAGTAGAAAAATCACCATTCTAATATGGACATACTTGACAACACCCTGGAGGAGTTTGTAGAACTCTTCCAGGGTTCTACTACATATTTTGGTGCTTCAAAACCATTAGGCCAAACGAGAGGTCGAGATGGTAAACAAGAATTTAAACATTGGGTTGAGCCTAGGCCTATGACCAGGGAAGATTGGTTACAACATTTAAAAGGAGAAAAATACTATGGATCCGTTCCCATTCGAGATGATAATACATGCAGTTGGGGGGTCATCGATGTTGATCGTTATAATATACAGCATAAGGACGTTATATCGGTTATACGGAAAAGGAAGTACCCACTCATCCCGTTCAGATCAAAATCCAACGGACTCCATTTAGTTTTATTTATTGATGGTGTAGTTCCTGCATCTTCAATGCGAAAAAAATTAATTGAACTTGCATCAGATCTTGGTGTTAATGATAGTACAACAGATATTTATCCAGCGCAGGATGAAGTTGATTTAACACCTGAAGATTGGAATAAAAAAAGAAAAGGTAATTTTGTAAACTTACCTTATCAAAAAGCACATATGACTACTAGAGTTTGTATGGATAATGATGGCAATTCAATTAAGTTAGAAAACTTATATAAGTTTGTTTCTGAATATAGATTAAATCCTAAAGAGTTTCATAAGCTTAAAATATTTCAAGATGATGAGACTAAAGACTATCCGCCTTGTGTTGTAAACTTTATGAAAAACAAAGTTCAAAAAGGTGAAGGTCGTAATGATGCAATGTTTAACGTTGCTGTGTTAGCTAAAAAAATAAATCCAGATCCAGTTATGTATCAGGATTGGACTAGAAATTTAATGACTAAGGTTTGTTCAGAACCTTTGCATCCACAAGAATTAAATAATATTTTTAAAGGTGTTGAGAATAAAGAATATGCTTATAAGTGTAAGACTTCTATTGCAAGAATGCATTGTTCATCAAGCACGTGTTTAAGACGTAAGCATGGTATTGGTAACAATGAAGCCTTACCTGAAGTGGGTAAACTTTTAAAAGTAAATTCTTATCCAGAGCCTTATTGGATTCTACCTATTCAAGGTAAATCAATTAGACTTAGTACAAAACAATTATACCAACAGCAGTTGTTAGGGGAACAGTTACTTAACTACGATATTGTTTGGAGATCACTGAAGCCAAGTAAAAGAGATCCAGATCCATACAGAGATTGGTTAGATGAATTAATAACTAACAAGCAAGACATGGAAGGCTTTAATGCAGGAGAAGAGCAAGAAGATGTGTTTAACTCTAGGATGACAAAGTTCATTGAGGATGTTGAAGATACTACAGAATTTGATCAAATAGATTCTGGAAATATTTGGAAAGACGAAAATGAAATGAGATTTAAACTTGAAACGTTTAGATCTTTCATGAAAAAAATGGGTTATAATTGGAACGAGAAAGAATGTACTAGGTTTCTTGAGCAAGGAAAAGCTTTACCTAAAGCTAAGTTCAAGGGAATACAAACTAGACATTGGGTTGTAGTTTTACCACAACAAACGGAGCATAAAAACAAAGATGTCAAATTTACTAAAGCAAAAGCTGCGTGGGAAGACAATTAAAATTTTTGGACCACCAGGAACAGGAAAAACAGAAAACTTACTTAAAAGGGTTAAGAGGTATTTGGAGAAGGGTTATTCTCCAGACGAAATTTGTTATGTATCTTTTACTAACAAAGCTGTTAACGAATGTGTTGCAAGAGTTAGACAAAAGTTTAAAGGTTATGACGAAGATGCTTTCTCATATTTTAGAACACTACATTCTCTGGCCCGACAACAGTTTGCTGAAATTCCCGTATTAGATCCTAAGGCAGATCTGCTAACATTTCACACTCAGTATGGAACGGTGAAGGTGGGTTACAAAGATACTTGGGATGATCAAAAAGTATATAACAATTGGTCTTTACAAATATATGATAGAGCGAGAAACATGAAAGTGGATCCTGTGTGGTTGTACAAACAACAACCAAGAAAAGTAGTAAGACTTCAACAATTTAAATCTATTATTGCAGGTTATGAAGAATTTAAGATCCTTGAAACGGATGACGGACACCGAACAGCGGACAGATTAGATTTTACAGACATGGTAAAAAAATTTATTGATGATGGCCTTGTAGTTCCTTTTAAAATTTTAATGGTCGATGAAGCTCAAGATCTAACTCCCCTGCAGTGGGACATGGTAGTCAAAATGGCAAGTGCAGTAGAGCGAGTTTATATTGCAGGTGATGATGACCAAGCTATTTATGAATGGAATGGTGCTGATGTTAATTTGTTTCAAACTTTTCCAGGTAAATCATTAGTGTTAAAGAGAAGTGTAAGATTAAATAAAGACATACATTTTTTTTCTAAAGGTTTATTAAATTCTATGGGTAACAATCGTATACCTAAAGAATTTTATTCTAACGGTAAAGAAGGTGCTGTTTATAGATGGAATGGATTAAAGAAAGTTCCATGGACTATGGAAGGAAGTTGGATGGTGTTGGCTAGGATTAATGATGTAAAAAGAGAGCTCCAACAGGAGGCCCGAAACCTAGGATTATATTACCAAGATCAAAAA
>Ga0222718_10002366_pt1 | contig 17016 bp, 16 predicted proteins | sample C33_27DmetaG_FD_165045 | JGI IMG/M metagenome (GOLD analysis project Ga0222718, IMG submission 165045) | Estuarine water microbial communities from San Francisco Bay, California, United States - C33_27D | ecosystem: Environmental > Aquatic > Marine > Unclassified | place: USA: California... | reverse complement strand
GGTAGACGTTGACTCTGCTAACGATTCAATTGGTGGTGTATTCTCACCAATGGCGATGGCACACGTTGTTAAGAGACCAATCGTTGTAAGAGAGCAATACGATGCTTCATTGAGAAGCACGGAGTACGTTGCTACTACGGCTAGAGGTAACTCTATCATCAAAGAGCAATACGGTTGCAGAATCAAATCAGAAAGTTTAGTAGACTAATCTTAGGAGACTAGACCTCGGTTTATAGGAAAGGGCCTTCGGGCCCTTTTCTTTTATGTGTTATTAATATCTAGATCACAACGCAATAAATAACTGCGTCCAGAAGGACTGGACAGAACCATTACAGGAGGACTCAAATGGCCAACATGAGCACAGACTCAGACCTACTTGAATACGAGCCGGACATCCAAAACTTCGGCATACAATCATTCACAGACCTACACACGAAAACCACGAACGATCTACTAAGGAAGTTGCGTATCGATTGGTGGCCTAGAGCGACCTATGGAAGATACGACATCACCACGGGCACATACACGGAGATGGACAACAATCTGTTGACCTACAGCCAATTCACACAGGCGGCTGTGTATCACGTGTTAGCGGAGTACATATATCCAAGGCTGTCAACGTTCTCTCCAGATGGAGATGTGTTCAGGGAGAAGATGATGTATTACAAAGAGAAATTTTCAACAACCTTCCAAGAGATATTGAAGGACGGAGTGGAATACGATTACGATTCAAGTGGTACCATAGAAAATTCAGAGAAACAGGCTACACACTTCAATCGACTCGTTAGATAACGATGAGTGCGAGAGAGACCATAGCGGAAGACATCAGGGAACAACTGATCAACATGTCAGACCCAGCGCCTGGCACGGTGACACGGGAGTTCTTTGACTTCGAGAAACTGGCCATAACACAGTATCCAGCGATACTGGTAGTGACCGGCAACGAGGAGAGGACCGACGTATCACTGTCAGAGCGACAGGGCATACTGCAGGTTGAACTGAGATGTTTCGTGCGTGGCAATGAACTTGATACCAAAAGGAATCAATTGATCGAGGTGATCGAGCAGACACTTGAGGGATCAAGGGGTAGGAATCTAACCACAGACAAGGACGCCACACACTACGTGGAGACACGTGTGACCAACGTGGAAGTCATAGAACGTAATCCACCGATAGGACAGGTCATAGTGACCGTTGAGGTGGAATACATGTACAAGAGGGGTAATCCATAATGAGAGAGATGTACGACGAACAAGGGAATTCACAATTGGTCCCGGATCAACAGGTCCAGGAGAAGTTGAGATCAGGTTGGGTGTTTTTTAAAAAACCTGTGATCGCCAGCAAGAAGGTGATCAGCAAAAACATTATCAAGACTAAAACAACAACAAGACCGAGAGCCACTATGCGTATAACCAAGGCAGAGGCGGAGGTCATAAAATCCATTAAGGAGGACAACTAATGGCAAACAATACAACTGCATACGCAGGCACATCAGGTGTGGCCAAGTTCGATGTTGGTGGCTCCGCTACTACTATCGCATCAGTCATATCATTCACACTAACAAACACAGGTGATGTCATCGAGACATCAGCAATGGGCAACACGGCTAGGACTTACGTTCCAGGCCTAACCAACGCGACGGCTTCAATGAGTTTATACTTCGTTGACGGTGACGCGGCCCAGGCGGCACTACAGACAGCACCGGGATCAGCGGCGGCAACGATAGAACTTTACCCATCAGGTGAGACAACGGGTCAGAAACTATCAGGCGAAATGATCGTTACTTCATTTGAAGTGTCGGCGGCCAATGATGGTGCCGTGACTGCGGAAGTGTCAGGACAAATTACAGGAGCGGTTACAGTAACCAACCTATAATGACAAGAGTTATCTTTAACGGCGACAACACTACTTTCATAGGTATCAATGTTGCCGTTCTAGATAGGAGTAAAAAATGAAGATAATTTTTAAACCATTATTGCTTACGAAGGCCTTAACAAAAGGCATTGAAAAACAAATAGGGCAAGTGAGTGAAAAATTACTTCAAGAGGTCAAACGTAGATCACCGGTGCGTTCAGGCCTGTTCAAGAATAGTTGGCGTATGAAGGGCAGTGGCACAAAACGTACCATTTCAAACCCACAACCATACGGACACGCACTTGAGCACGGTAGGAGCAGTCAAGCACGGGATGGTGTTGTTGGACCAAGTTTAAAAACAATAAGAAAATAACAGGAGATATAACATGAGTATAATGGACAAAATAGGAAAACACTACCAGTCAAGTATTGGTGGTGAAATGAAGAAAATACACGTGGAGGAATGGGACACTGACATTTATTGCAGGACAACATATCCACTCAAAGACGAGGCCAAGGTGATGGAACTGCAGGCGGCAGGGAAAACTATTGAGGCGGTCGTTGAGAGTATAGTTGTGAAAGCCAGGGACAAAGATGGCAAACGATTATTCCATGACGCAGACAGGATTAAATTGATGCACGAAGCGGATCCACTGGTTGTGGTGAAGGTTGGTACAGCAATCAACAATGCGAAACTTTCCGTAGATCAGGAAACAATCGCAAAGGAATAAAATCCAATGTTGAACTCCGGTTTGTAATAATACTGGCGGATAGACTCAAAAAGTCTATTGAAGAGATATTACAAATGTCAACATTGGAATTAGAACTGTGGTCCGGGTATTTTTTGTTCGAACACAAAGAAAGTAAAACAACCATGGGTGGCCAAAAGCCTCCTATGCCAACAAGGAGACGTAGATAATGGCTGATGCGAGACAGAAACTGGTAATAGATGTAGTTGCGAAGAACACTGCGGCTTTGGGTGGGGTTGCGGCTGGATTGAATGGCGTAAAAGCATCAGCACTCGGCGCCGGTGCGGCATTGAGGACATTGGGACCATTACTTGCTGTGCTTGTTACAGGTAAGGTGATCAAAGACATAGTAACCACCAATGCGAGATTTGAAGACTTAAGGACAACCTTGAGCACAGTGACGGGATCTGTACAAGGTGGTGCGAAAGCATTTGATCAAATCAGCAAATTCGCAACCAAGACACAGTTTGGCGTTGAAGACCTTACAACCACATACATCAAATTAGCAACATCTGGGATAGAACCAACAGAAAAATTATTGACAACATTCTCCAATGCGGCGGCCGTGACCACGGATCAGGTTGGTACATTGAGTGCACTAACAGATGTATACACAAGGTCATTGGCGTCGGGTCAAGTTGAACTACAAGAGTTTGACAAGTTACAAGATAGGGGACTGCCTGTTTATGACATCCTCAAACAGAAATTAGGTGTAACCAGGAACGAATTAAGCAAGTTCAGTAAAGAGACTGGCAACACGGAATTGATATTACGAACGCTATCGGAGACCATTGAAGAACGTTATGGTAACGCCACGGCGAACCTACTACAGAACACATCAACAAAATTCAGTAACCTAGGCATCGCACTCAAGAATGTTGCGGACAGGATGGGAAATGAATTCAGCCCATCATTCAAAGACGGCATAGATCAAGTCACAGAATTCGTTGAAGCCAATGAAGAACTGATGGCCGGTTTAGGCACGTTCATTGGTAGCACAATAGGATTGGTTGTCAAAGGCATGGGTAAAGTGATCACACTGTTCTTCAAAGCAGTGGGTCAGGTCAGAGACCTTTATCATGCTGTTCAAGAATTCTTCCTAAACAATGAATTGAACTCTGGCATACAGAAAGTGATAGACCTATTCACAGAGTTTGGCGGAGAGGTGCTCAACATTGTGATCGAGGCGTTAAGGAAAACATCTACATTCTTACAAAAAGTGGTAGATGGTTTATTGAATGTGGCGTCAGCAATAGGAAAACTAATATTCAAAGAAAAGGAACTACTAATACTCGACGACCAACGTATAGAAAATTTAAGATTATTCCACGAGGGCTATCAGACCGTTACAGAGGACATCAAAGAGAACAACAAAGCAATGAGCGAAGGTGTGTACGTGTCCAAGACCATGACGATGAAACAGAAGGAGATGAATCAAGTCTTCAAGAAAACAAAAGTTGAAGTATCAGACTACGAGAAGGAATTGACTAAATTGCTTGAAGAATACAGCCTCAACAACATCGCGATAGGAACCCTGATTGGTTCAATGCGAGCTTTCGCAAGCACCACGGAGTCAGCACTGACTGATGTTATAATGGGAAGCAAGTCATTGAAAGAGGCATTGGGTGAGATAGGCCAAGCAATACTTCGAGAACTTATAGGTGGATTCATCAGATTGATCATAGTAGGACCCATCCTACAAAAGTTAGCAAAAATATTCAACGTTGACATGGTCAATGGTGTGTTGGCGCAGGCGAACGCACAGGCCAAACTCAACACCGAACTCAAGAGGACCATAGGATTGAAATTATTGCTGATGCTACTGGGAGGTGCCGCTGATGGTGGTCCAGTGGGCTACGGCAACAGCAAGGGCAAGGCCAATGGCGGTGCCATAGGCTACCGGGGAGCCAGGGCCATGGGCGGCAACGTGGGCACCGGTGGTGCTTACCTTGTGGGTGAGCGGGGACCAGAACTGTTCGTGCCCAACACCGCGGGCAACATAGTTTCAAACGAGAGCATGGGTGGACGTATGGGTGACACCAACATCAACTTCAACATCAGCACCGTGGATGCGGCAGGTTTCGACACTTTGCTGGCCAGCAGGCGTGGACTAATAACTAATCTCATAAGTGATGCGATGAACAGACAAGGAAGGAGATTTGCGTAATGGCAGGAACATTCCCAACAACAAATTTTAAATCAATCAATTGGCAGAGCAACAACAACATCATCTCAAGTGAGACCTTGACCAACAAGGTGTTCACTAAAGATCTAGGTGGCCACTTCTGGAGTTTTACTCTACAGAGCGTACCACTGTCCAGGGACGATTTTGGATCTATAAACGCATTCATAACCACACAACGTGGCAGTTTTGACACGTTCACGGTGGTGCCACCTGTGATAGGCAGTTCAAATGGCACATTCGTCAATGACGGTACCAAATTGCCAGTGACCACGAGTGCGGCCATAGGTGACAGCACGATAGCGGTAACGCCAACAGGTTCTGGCACACTCAAGGCCGGAGACATCATAAAGTTCTCAAATCACGACAAGGTGTACATGCTGACCGCTGCGGTCACACTCGCAGACAGCGTGGCAAACACGATAGATATCTTCCCAAATCTTTTGACGGCACTACCGTCATCGGGAGAAAACGTCATATCTGACAACGTGCCCGTGAAGGTTAGATTGGCCAACGAGACACAGGAGTTCAAGTTAGGGATAGACAATTTATATCAATATGAATTAGACGTAGCGGAGAAAGTTTAATGACCAGGGATCTGTCTACAACGGCACAAACAGCACTGTCTCAACCCACCAGGCGAGTTTTTGATCTTGTTTCTATAAAACAACAGGACAACAGCAATCTATTCATAATAGGCACGGACAGCACAGTCCTGGATCTACTGTTCACCAACTGCGATGTTGACCTCACACATGATGGGGAAACATTTGAAAGCAACGCAGGTTATTTTGGACACAGTTCGATAACAGAATCAACCAATGCCACAAACGAAAAGGTAAGTGTCCTGTTCGATGGCGTGGATCTCAACAACGCCAGGGACATCCTGAACGCAAATTTCGTTGGTTGCCGTGTGAACATAAAAAAGGTCATCATCGATGCGGACTACACGTTCTCATCAGACAACGTGTTTGAAGTTTTTGATGGGTTCATCAACACCTTCAACATTTCAACGGACAAGAAATCAGCACAGTTCATTTTGGAGTGTGGGGGTCCTTTCAGTGCCTTCGAGAAGGCCAGCATATATGGATACGCTACCACACTGAGTCACCAGACCGTGTTCACGGATGACAAAGGATTTGAATTCGCCCAACAGACGTTGGCAGACCTACAGTGGGGTAAGGCGTAATGGGGTGGCTGAAGAAACAATTCAAGAAAATTGTTAGTGCTCCTAAAAAGATCATTGACAAGGCCATAGACACAGTAACTGACGTGGCCAAAGCGGTGGTAAACATCGCCATGAGCCCATTCACGGGCGGGTTTGACATACCTGACATCAATGTTGACACTTCTGCCGGCATAGAGCAATCCACTACTGTGGATTTTACGCCAGGCAACAAGGCCATTCCGGTTAGATACGGCACCTACGTGGAGACCGGATTGAAAAATGTGTTCGTTGCCACTGGCGGAGACAAGAACCAATATCTGTACATAGCCGGGGCTATAGGTCTTGGCATGTCACAGGCAGAACACAATGGTTCTAAATTGTGGAACATGTTGATAGATGATGCCGTGGTGGACATCACAGAATCAAAAACCACTGGATCTTTATCAAATTACACTCACGCATTAAACGTGAGATCGGCCATGAACAGTGTGGTCAAAAGTAGCGTTGGCGGCTTTCCGCGTTTTGCGGGATATGGCGGACAACAGCCAGCGATCTATGAGGTGATCACGGGTAGATTCAAAAACCGAGTAAAATTCCAATTGTTCGATGGAAGTGATGACCAACCGGCATCCTCATTACTTAAAGAGAGCGGTAAGTGGGACAATGACAACCAGTTAAAGGGAGTACAGTATGTGGCGATGCGATTCCTTTGGACACAAGATGAGATCACGGACGAGAATGGTGATAACCTAACAAATCCTTTCTCAGGATTACCTAGGGTGGTGGTAATGTGTCCGGGCAGGAACACACCAAAATTAGTCAAGTCAAAGACTTCCTCCCCAGGATTTGAATTTGACACGAACACACAACCTTTAAATGGCACATATCAAGTCGAGGCGGAACCAGCGCCGGCCAGTTATGACATCAGTTTTAATCAAACATTCGAGATAGCCAATGTATCAGTGACCACGGCAGTCAAGACCAGTACGCAAAGATTTGCAACGTCTTACCAGGAACAAGATTCAACCTCGGGCGGTGGTACAGGTGCACGTTTTGACATTGTAATTGACGATTTCAACAATCGCAACAACGCCACGGTCACACTGCGGAACGCAGGACAGACTGGATATCAGCAAGGTGACACAATCACCATAGCACAGAGTGAGTTCGCCGGTTTCACTACCAGTGACTTAGTGATAACGGTAGGGGCGGTCACAGACCCAGGCGCATACGACCATACCAAGACCAGGTTAGATGGATATGACGTCACGGGCAATCCAGTTGAGCACCTGTTGGACTACATGCTCAATAACAGATATGGAGCCGGTATAAACATCAACAAGATAGACAAGAACAGTTTCATCAACGCGGCGGTGGCTTGTGGCAGGATCAGGCCCGAGAGCACCAGCAGTTTCTTCGCCACCAATCTATTCAGCACCATGTTCAGTGGTGATGCGACGTATCCGGACGTCAAGCTCAACAGGATAGTGGGCAAGGACACGGACAGCAGGGTTTTTGACTTGACCTATCCCAACACCCCTTACTACAGGCAGTACACCATTGACACCGGAGTGACACACCTGCAGAACATAAACAGGATACTGACCAGCATAGGCGGCATAATGCCTTTCGTTAATGGCAAGTTCAAACTGATCATAGAGAACGCTGGCACAACCGACAACAGTTTCGACATACCCACAGTCACTGACCTCAAGGACAGTTCAACATTCACTTTCACGGACGACAACATAGTAGATGGCATCACTTTCAGTGGCGGTGCACTGGAGAACACATTCAATCAAATCAAACTCAACTACACTGACATAGAGAATAGATCACAGAGCAACAGCGTGGTCTGGCCTCTGAAGACAGACACACAGTACGCCACGTTCAGGAGACAGGACAACGACATCGATCTGATAGGCAATGTGACCAATGCTGGTATCGTCAATGGCTCACACGCGGCACACTACGCCAAGGTTTTGGTCAAGAAGAGCCGACAACAACAGAGCGTGTCGTTCAAGACCACTGAATCAGCAACCAATCTCATACCTGGTGACATCATCAGGGTCAACTCCGCGGTGCTCAGCATAGATCACCTTTTCAGGCTACAGCAGATCACGTTAGACCAGTACGGCGACATCGAGATATCAGCATTCAGGCACTACCCAGATGCCTATGATTTCGATGATGCCAATCTGTTTGATCAGATCGCCAGTTACACCAATTTCATCACCAGCAACATCACCAAACCACAGGTGATATCACCGGCCCCAAACGTGTTCAGGGCACCACAGGGTGTGACCACAACCAGGAAGACCACCTTATCGTTGTTGCTTGACAAGGGAAAGAGATCGGATGTGGTTATCGCCTGGAAGGACGGCAACATCAATGCTGGATCAAACTCATACGAAGTGCAGTTGAAAAAGAACACGGACGCGGAAGACGCCTACGAGAGTTTGGGCATAACAAAGAACCAGGAGTTGATCATAAACACCGGTTCGTTCAACCTTGGACAAAAATTCAACCTGCGTGTGCGGGCGATATCACAGAATGGCACTTTCAGTGCGTTCACCAACACCACATTCACAAACACACCGTTCCTGGGAGGTGAATTTGAAAACAACGTTTGGCCATATCCAAAGAAATACATGGAAGATGAGCAAGGCACTATCAGCAGTGGTAGTTTCGCTAACACAGACCTAACAACGCCAGGAACGATAAAAAGCAACGACACAGGAGAGATATAATGCCAATACAATCAGGATGGAGAGACAGCATCGACAACATTATTTGGCCAACGGACTACTGCCGTTGGGATGACCTTGGTAACGGAAGTGGTTCTTACTTCACAATCACATCTGTTGGGGGAGTGGCTCTCACGTATGGAAATGGACTGGGTGGCGGTGGATCAACAGAATTCCTGCCAGATAATTCTGGCTACTGGCGTATCAATTACACTGATGCTTTAAGGTTATCAAACAGGTCCGCTTGGACTATTGATTTCTACCTACAGATAGACTCTGACAGCACGTCAACCACAAACTTCCAGACAGCACACGAGGGCACTGTGTTCGCCGCGGGCGAGGGTGGCCTGTTGACCGACGACGGATCAACCAGGACGGTTGATTATGCAGGCACCGTCGATGCCAACAGGAAATTTAAATTCTATTACAATGACGGTTCCACACTGAACTCAATCACATCTACAGCAACAATAAGTGTAGACGACTTCGATGACATCAAGATAGTGTATGACAACAGCGAGATAAAGATTTACATCAATAATGTGCTTGACAGCACCACGTCAGCCAGTGCAGGCATCACCAACACATCAAACAATTTCGTCATAGGTGGCAACAGCACGGGAGACTACCTGTTGAGTGCCAAAGTTGATGCTTTCAGGATACGAAAAGATGCGTTCTTGACCCAGAATGTTCATTCACAGGGCCTTGGTGTCAGCACTGACAGGCAGTTGATCGAGATGGATCCTACGTCTGACGGTTTTGATAATTTGGCTTGGGATGTCAACACCTTGATCGCGTTGTTCTTCAATGAAGGTGAAGGATCGACAGCACCAAAACCTAGGCAATTGAAGTTGATACCGCAGACCTGGGGTGATTGGTCATACTGGTGGGTCAATCCAAAGAGTCAGATAGAGGTTACCACTAGCACTCTGACATTTGGATCACCGATCACGGGTTTCAAAGACGTGAACATAGCCACCACAGATGGTTTCCTTTGTGCTTATGGACAAGGGCAAGATACATTAGGCGGTGCGACTACTCAATTCAACGCTTGGACTCCCACTGCATCAAGTTCTAATAGACACGCATTGATCACAGATCTCAATCCTGTCAACGAGTTGAGAAATGATGGACCGTTTGGCAGTGGTTTGATCACTACGTCCAGTACCAATTACAGTTTAACTTTACCAAGTGCAGGTTATCTTCCCGCGGAACAGATAACCGAAAGCCAATCGCTCCTAGATACCACTAAAGTTGATACACTTTCAGGCAATTCACAATACAATCAAGGTATGCGTCCTAGGGGCATAAAACAGATCACATATCTCATCAATGAATCGGTGGCCGTTGAGGAATTAACGACCGACGATGACCAAGATAGGAGACCCATCATGGGACTGCCATATTATGAAGTCACTGACAGCAGTTCAACTGTTTACGAAGGCGGTATCTACAGTTTCGAAGGTACAAACATAACCTCAAACCGATTTGACTTTGATTTCAGGATGGCCAACAGCAACGTGGTCAGGATCGTAGATATCTATGACAACAATTCAGCAGGCGAGGGTGTTGAGATCAGGACCGAAGAAGCGCATGGTCTAAGCGACGGCGACAAGGTGTTTGTGAGACCGGGTCTGTTCCGTGAGCCAGGGCATTATCCAAACACCAGCGGTGATGTCAATGGATTCGATAGCCATAGATTACACGGTATCAGTTTTGTAAAGGTCACTGGAAATTTGCAAGTTGAACTCTACGCAGATTCAGGATTGACCAACCCGATCAACACCAGCACCTCAAGAACGTTGGCATTACACGTTGGCGGATATCTGATCAAACCAGACCTCAACGGTGTCCCATACATCAAGGACCTCGGACACAAAGTGGTCAACTTTGCCAATCCTGTGGCTGACATCAAGGAGACCAAGTCCAACAGGGAAATCATCTATACACCTGGCATATCAAGGCTAGGAGCAATAGCCGGACCGGCCTCTGTGAGCACCCCACCATTTCCGGGTCTGCCTGATGGTAGACTGGCCGAGCAGACGGTGAGCCAATATTTTGGTGGCAACTCCGGAGATACAGTGCAGTTCAAGACAACACCAAAAGGTGATGTGAACGATCCAATCGAGATAACAACCTTTACCACAGGTTTCACAGGCTCATCTTTGGATGTGTGTGGAGTCTTTGTTGATCTTGATTTGCCTACAAATGGCACTCTATATGTTAATATATCAAACATTGAACGTGCGGACAGTTCAACCGAAACGCCACAGGAAATAATAGCATTTTATGGACTGAATGGTCACAGCCCGACACCAGGCACGGATGACCTCCTTACAACTTTCCCACTCGACAGTGCTGACACTGTCAGTTTTGCCATCAGTGCTGACAGCGAGATGGAGACCGATCACTTGAGATCCATCCAGTTGTTCCTACGGCTACAGGGTGTGACACACACCAGTTTGAATGATGTCAGCAGGGCCACGTGGAAGTTTTGGTTCGTTAGTAGTGTGTCGCCAGAACACAACAGGATATTTTGGGCAGGCGGTATGCCTCCTGGCTTCAACAAATTTGACAACCCTCGTTGCGATAGCAGTTCAAGTACGAATTACGTCAGCAGACCACGTTCCATGATAGTGTACAAGAGTGACGGAGATAACAGTCAATTCGAGATCACCGGCATACCTCTGATCGCACACAGCCTGCTGGGCGAGACCTACATCTCAAGTGGTTCCCCGTTTGAAATATTCAGGGCTGAAGGTTCAGGCGACTCGCAACACTATGATCTCAACAAGGTCGACGAAGCGGCCACAAACACACGGGGTGGACTGAGTGATCAAGGTCCAGACATCGCACCCTGGGTAAGGTTCGCATCACAGACCAAAGGACAGTACAGATTGTACCAACGTAGGCGATGGGAGTGCCTGGAAACACACACCAGCAGTAAGGAATTTGTGACGGATCTGCAGTTGGGCAGATGGCAATTGATTTAAATAACACTAACACAAGGAGAAAACAATGGCTTGGGCCACAGTAGGAAACGTAACAACAACAAACCTTGACAGCGCGGATGATTCACCAGCGGAGGCCAGGGTTGAATTATACAACGCACTTTTAGAATTACAGAACGTGATCAATGGTAGGGGCGCCGTCAACGGTGTGGCCAGCCTTGACGCGTCAACCAAGATACCGTCAGCGCAGATGCCGGACGAGATCAATTCCAGCACTTCAACGGATCTCACACTGGATCCGGCCACGGGCATAGTGGCAGTGGAGGACATCGTGAAGTTGAATCCCATCACCAGGGCCACCGCCTACGCGGTCACGGGATTGGCTGATGGCATGATGGTGATGCTGAGTGATGGTGATTCCACGGCGACCAAACCTGCCTACTACGCAGGTGGCGTTTGGAGATACTTCGACGACAACACCGAAGTGCCTAGTTCTTAATAGACTCTAAATAATCTTTTGATGATTGGAAATTGACCGCCATCCTCCATGGCCGATCTGTCACGATCGTGATGGGCACTGACAGGTGGATGCGTTCCAGCAGTTTCTGTTTGGGTAGGCTGGCCTTTTTAGGTTGATAGTTCCTCCAGGTATATTCCGAATCAAACACGCTCTCGTTGGTGTGTTGCCAATCACAACCTATGATGTGGATGCCATTGACACGCAGTTGATGTGCTACCACTACTGCCAACGTGCCGCTGTCAAATGGTTGGTATCTCGATTCAGGTGCTGGCCAAGATTCAGACCTCATAGGATGCCGTGTCCAATATCGAACGCCTGTTCGCTGGTTTATGGCCTGTATGCATTCTCTATCATAGGCACACACGTGATGCACTGGCCTGTGCCGTTCAATAAAATTGCATCCGATCTCCAACGGCTGTGCGGCGATGTGATGTAGATCACGTGCTGAAGGACCATTGAACCAAACGATCGCCTTTTTACCATCCGTGTGCATGTAGATATTTAAATACCCGTGAGGTCAGTGAGATGAAATCACAATTATTTGAACAACGACTCCAGGAGTTGGGCTACCGGCCTAGGCCCGCGGCCTTGAACCACGGCAGGGGTTATCGCAACACAGTCACCAAACACGACTGGCTACCGCCCCGTCGATCACCATCGTGCAGGCGCGGACGCCACACTGGTCAATTGGTCAAGTACTGGCAGGGCCATCGAACCATCAAATGCCTGTATTGCAGTTATAGATTTCCCGATTAAATATTGGTGTCCTATATCTCCAAATACGGGACGACTCGGTGCCCTGGCTATAAACATTTCTGGATTGGGGCACTGGGTCTTAAATGATGAATTCCGCGAGGTGTTCACGTAGGTTGTGCATCAGCCACACACGCTGTCGTGGGGTCAATTGGCCATATTCACGATACCATGCCATCTCACCCAACATCTGATTCCAAACAGCACCAGGTACGTGATGATTGCGTGGCAACTGTCGTATGAAATGTTCAGTGATCTGGAACAACTGGCGATCCGAGAACTGGACGTCCGGATATCTGCCAGACCAAGTGTGTATGTGTCTGATCGCTGTGTGTATATCCATAGTGTGATTATACAGCAATTCACACACACAGTCAACGGATTCGTTATAGGTCTCAAAGAGACCTGTAAATGGCGAAACAATCACTTCGTTGCACTCGCGATTGTGTTCTCTCATTTACTTTCTAACAGACACTTGGATTGAAGTCACAAGACGGCTATGCACAGATCTTGATCAAAAAAAAAGATCTGCCATAACCGCCTCCCGTGCTTGGTATCGCACAAGATAAGACTGTATCCAATGAGAGAACGTATTCCTTAAAAACTCATATACAGATACCGCGGCCCTGTAACGCACGAGCAGTCAGTCTCACAAACTTGCTCGCATACAGCAGGGTCATTAGCCGTCATATTACAACCTGCGTTCAGCCACTGGTCAGACTTGGCTTTGTCTATGTCTCGATGCCTGTGCTTGTAGCCTCTGTCTTTGCCTTCTGATCTTTCTCACTTGCCTTGGAGTTAGTGCCATGATGTCGTTGCCAAATTGTCTGCCGAATTGTTGGACTGCCTGTTCTTGCCTGCGTGCCTGATTGGCCTGTAGTTGATTGATTTGTCGTTGTTGTGTGTTAAGTTTTGTTGCCATTTCCACAAGTATATAGCCCAACTGTGCCAGATGTCAAACTTTTTCGTTGTGCGTGGCTCTGTGTGCGTTTAAAGGTGTGTTTTGGAGTGGGGTTGCCCAGCAGTCTTTAGGATTGTAGTATGGCAACTATGTATCGATAGGGTGCCAAGCAACCAAGTGTATTTACAACGATTGTATTGGCGGATTAGATTACCAACGCAGTTGACGTGATCTGGATTATGTGCTATTATTATGAATACTGAAAAGTAAGGCACCTGGCGCGGATGTCCATAACAAACTGATCCGGGTGCCGTTAAAAAAACAATGCAAGGAGAAAACAATGACAAGAACAATCACAATCATCACCATGTTGATCTCACTCACAGCGTGTGGTTACAATCCCCGGATTGACACCGTGGGCCGATCAGGCACGTTCCCTGACACACAGGCGGAAAGGCTCACCAACGACATACAACACTGCAGGCAGTACGCTGATGAGAACACGTTCAGACTGTATGACACCCTGAACCAGGGATGGGGTGCCTACTTCCACTACGCCACACTGGGCATAGTGCCCAAGAGGGAGAGCAAGTACCGGAGCAGGGTCAACCAATGCCTACGTGGACGTGGGCATTCAGTGATAGATTAAATAGAATTGCGTGCGGTTTCCAAAGCTCTCATACACGTGCATTTGGACTTATAAGTGACCGCACACAATGGCCGGCCACAGTTTTCATACTCCTTGCAGGGCATGACTCCTTTCTGTGGTCGGTGACACCAATCCTCCTAAATACACGAAACAACTGACTGCTACCCATAGGAGGAAAACGAATGAGTCAAAGAATAATCAACGGCGATAGTGCCGAAGTCCTGAAAACAATCGAAAGCCGCACCATAGACGCCGTCGTAACGGATCCGCCCTACGGCATAGAGTTCCTGGGCAAGGAATGGGACAAGAACACGGGTGCCATTGACATATGGCGGGAATGCCTAAGGGTGTTGAAGCCAGGTGGATTCCTTTTGGCCTTTTCAGCGGCCAGGACCTACCATCATCTTGCCACCAACATAGAGTCAGTGGGATTTGACATCAGGGATCAGATAATGTGGATCTACGCATCAGGATTCCCCAAGGCACAGGACATAGGCAAGGCAATAGATAGAAGAATCACAAAACAAAAGACAGACATAAGGGCAGAATACAACGGTGGCAAACACGGTCCTAAAAATGTTGATCTAGGAATGCAAGGTGTCCGTTGTCCCGTATGTAAAAGAGACAGCAATGCCAGATATGATTGTAAAGAACAGGAGTGTGGTATGATCTACAAAGCACAATCACCAGAAGCCCAGCAATGGTCAGGTTGGAAGACAGCACTCAAACCAGCACACGAACCCATAGTGATGGCCCGCAAGCCAATGAAGGGATCAACCACGGACAACGTGTTGGAGCATGGTGTTGGCGCCCTCAACATAGACGCCACCAGGATACCAACCGCGGAATCAATAAAAGGTGCAAGGGCAAGTATGCAAACAGGAGCACCACACTTCCAAGGAACTGACACCGACACTGATAATGATGAGGTTGTTTGGAAACAGAATGAACAGGGCAGATTCCCCAGCAACGTGTTGGGAGACATCCCAGACTACCAGAAATACTTCTACTGCCCCAAGGTGTCAAGGCGGGAGAGACACAGGGGATTCGAACAGGAGCACATACCAGATCCACTCAAGAACTACGCACAGGGAGACGTCAAGAACCACCCGTTGTGGGATCCAAGCATAGGCACCAACATACAGAGGCTGAAGCACAAGATCCTGGAGCACAACAGGGACCTGGGCCGGAACAAAGACCCCCTTTCATCAACTGCAACCACGAGAGATCTATTGATGTTGGTGGGTGGCAAGTATGTGGCGGAAGATGGCACATTGATCGCGGCTGAAACAACTGGCACTTGTCCAGGTAAAATGGTATGGCTTCCTGGTGTGGGCAAGATCTTTGCACACGGACTGAAGCACGAGGTAGAAAAGATATTAAAGGCACAAAACCGTGCTGATGAGATACCACGATCACAGGGCAACAACCATCCCACGGTGAAGCCAGTTGCGTTGATGAAATACCTCATAAAGTTGGTCACACCAGCGGGGGCACACGTCATAGACCCATTCTCAGGATCTGGTTCAACAGGTATGGCGTGTAGGGAGTTGGCGAGACAGTTCACGGGCATAGACCTTGATCGGGACTACTGTGAGATAGCAAGGAAGAGGATAGCGGCCACACGGGAAGACAAGACAGAGACGCTGTTCGAGTAGATGACCACGCTTGATCACCTGTGGGAACACATAGATCTCTACCAATCACTGCAAGAGATAGAGGACCACATAGCCACACAACTGCATCAACAAAGCATCAACGCAGTGATAGTGAATCCAATGACCAGAGACGAGCAGATGATACCCACAGACGAGTTCATCACAACAAGAGAACTGAGGCTGATGTTGTACAGAGACGCAAGGTGTCCAGAATGGTTGAAGAGGGAGATCATTTGGGCAGAGTTGAAGCGACCAAATTAATTCATTACACCCCAGCAATGGTGCGAATACGACGCTGTCATAACGCTGTAAAGACGCAGTAGATATGATGGATAAGGATAGATATGATAGCAGGGTTTGGCATCTCCCTTACCATTCTCTACCAACACCTGATATCAGCCACAATCCTGACCGTACGGACCTTACCAACCATTCTGGGCCAGGTTGATCCACCGTAGGCACCGTCCCGTCCACCTTTACCAATGGTAATACCGTAGGAAAACCACGAGATCTGGCTCAAAAGTGGACCACGGTGGCTACGGTGGGGGGTGGCCATTGAAACGGTGGTGGTAATAGGGCGTATAGACGCTGTAAAAATACAGCAACTTTTCCGGAAACCCCGCCCGACCCAGATCGCAAAAATTCCGCCAACCAAAAACACCGAGTTGATCTTGGCCTTGGGATCAACGTTGAAGTCTATACCAGACTCCCCCACGCAGGGCACCAGACCAGATCGAGCGATCCCCAGTCAGGAATCACATTGACAACGGTGTTCAGACCTGCTATACTAAATACACAAGAACAATAGGAGGCAACTGTGCAGTATCAACTGCCCAAAATTTTTTCGAACGCACCCCACACCAGCACCTCGCTGGATGCGGCAT
>Ga0222718_10002362_pt1 | contig 17038 bp, 30 predicted proteins | sample C33_27DmetaG_FD_165045 | JGI IMG/M metagenome (GOLD analysis project Ga0222718, IMG submission 165045) | Estuarine water microbial communities from San Francisco Bay, California, United States - C33_27D | ecosystem: Environmental > Aquatic > Marine > Unclassified | place: USA: California... | reverse complement strand
GGTCTTGTGTACTGGGTGACATTTTATTTCGTCTTTCTTTAAAATAGTCATTTAGCCATAAATACTCATCTTCTTTTAGGCATTCTATCTTTGCAAAAGGCATAACTTGATTAAGATATTCTTTTCGTTTATCACAATTACAATCTTCACCTAGAATGAATTTAGCTACTTTATCTAGTTTAGTAACTTGTAGTACTTTTTCTACTAGATCACCAGCACCTTGCAGTTTTTTCCATTCCTTATATTCTTTCGTTCTTTTGTCTTTTGGTTCTTTCATAATTTATCGTGTTTCTTTTAAAATTTCTAATGGTAAAGCATATACATTTGTTAGATAAGATTCAAATGTCATATTTTTAATATCAGTACAATTTTTTCTTACTAGGTTTTTTAATAGTATATATTCACCATATAATTTTTTACGCTGTTCTGTAGTAATTAATTTACTGGCTTTCATATTTTCGTTTTAAGACGTTTTATTTATTTTTTGGTAATCTTCATTAAGGTAGTCTTCATAATCTTCACCAATGGCTTCTTTTAGCCTTTTACGACATTTATTCATTGTGTTTGCTATGCTAGATAAACTTATTTTTGATTCCCTACTTAATTTTCGCATTCCTATTTTCCCTGATGTAATTATTTCAAACATATCCCTATCGTACCAATGCCATTTATTTATTTCGGCTTGTATTTTATCATCTAGTATGTCATTAGCTATGTGTCTAGGTGCTTGATCTTCATATCGTGTTTTCATATGATATTCTTCTAGCTGTACTTTATACACTTTAGATTTTTGTTTAGCAAAATTTATGTAATTGTTTCTTAATGTGATCCACATAAATGCCCTATTTACTTTATTATCTACTATCAGCTTTTTTTTGCTACCAGCTTTATCTATTCTTAAATAAGTTTCTTGTACTATATCTTCACTATAAATACCACCACCAAAACTTCTAACTATTGATACCCATTCATTATGACATTCAGCTAATATTTCCATGTAATGTTTCATAAAACCTACCCTTGATATATTCGCATGTCCAGTTAGAATTTATTTTTATTACAAAGGTAGGCTTGTTTTATTTATGTTTAGCTATATAATCATTTAGCTTTTTTAAGGTGCTTAAAGACACATCATCACCAGCTAAAAATCTATCTATATGATACTGATGGAATTTATCACCATCTTCTTTTATAGCTGTTACTATTTGATTCCTAGATTTAAACTTCAGTACATTTATTATTTGATCCCTTAATTCTTGATCTTTAATATATGTCATGTCATATTTATTTAAAAAGGTAAATCATCTTCAGGTGTAGATTCACCTACTGGTTTATATGGTTCGTTTACTTGTACGCTAAAATATTTTGTACCAGCTTTACTTGTGTTTAGCCATAAAGATATATCTTTTTCAGCACCATCTACATTAATTTGCCCTTTATAATCAGGATGTTTTTCGTTTTTCTTGTGTACGTTCTTAAAAATAGCACCACTATTCATTTTTGTTTCCATTGTTTATTATTTAATTATTGATTTTAATTCTTTATAGTATTCTCTAGATTCTTCTACTCGTTCTTTTATAGAATTGATTAGTTTTTCATCACGTTCTATGATGTAATTCTTAACCCTTATTTCTTTAGGCATGTGATCAAAATTGTGCTGTGATCTTACATACTCTATTATTTCAGGATCTTCATCACCTTGCCAAAAAGCATTTTGTTTCCAATGCTCTCGTCTAATTTCATCTAATACCATATCTTCAGGTGTATTAATTAGACAATATGTTAGTTCTGCTTTATCATGTCCAGTTAAAAACATATAACCCATTAGTTGCCACATATATTTTTTATCTACCTTTTCATCAAAAAATGGGAATGTAGATGCATTCCAGCTAGACTTAACATCAGCTAATAAAACATCAGTACATATATCAGTATGTCCAGTTATATAATCATTTTCATGTGATAGCTGTTCACCATTTATTTGTGCAAATGTTAAACCCCACCCTAAAACATCATTAGCCATTTGTATAGATTCTTTTTCTACCCTTGTACCTTTGTCAGTATATCTTGACCAAAATTCTTTTTTAATGCCTAATTCGTTTTCTAGGTATAATTCCTTTATGTATGTTTTACATGTTTCAGATAGTGTACCCTTTGTTCTGCTGTTAGTCATTATTTTTCCTAATGCACTACTTCGTATTTTCATAGCTGGTTTATTTGTGTATTAGTTAATGAATAATTTTCTTTTAGTTTAGATACACTATAATCACCAGCTTCTATAGATACCAATGCTTTTTTAAATGTAGATTCATCTAGTGTAGGTTTTTTCTTTACAGCTTCACCTGATGCATCTATATCTTTTTCAGATACTAAACCTAATAAACTAGATATGCTGTAGCGTCTAAAATAAGTAATAGCACTACCATAGGCTTGAAAAGGGTTCATACCCTTTAATTGTACATCTTTTGGTATTTCACAAAATGTTTCTATTTGTTCACCTGATTTAGTATGATATAAAATGGTTCTAATACCATCATTTTCTAAAGGCTGTATTACTCCTAGATTATGCTTCTTTAGTAAAGGTGTTATTACTCTAATTATTTCTGCTAGATCTACATAGGTATAACCATAACCTTTAGTATTTTGTGTTAAAATAGGTACTTCAGCTTGAAATTTAATCAATGCATCATAAATTGTTTCTTTTCGTTTTTCCATTACTTTTCATTTATTGTTAATAACATGTATTTAAAGTCATTCCATTGTGACCATCTAGCTAATGATATTTCTGATAGTTTATCATTACTACCAAATTTTTCATGCATTTTTTGACTTTTTTCCCATTCTTCACGTTCACGTTTAGTAACCTGATCTAATAATTTATCTATTTCTTCATTCATAATTTATATTTTAGACTGCAATATAATAAATTTATACCATAGTATCAAGTAATTCTTTATATAATTCTATGTTTTCTTTATACCAGTTTAAAGATATACTACCCTTTTCTTTATTGTCTATATGTTTAGCTTGTAAATACTTTGCTCTATCAGGAAAATTTTTAAAATACCATTCACCTGATTCTAATGGGTGTTTATGCCACCAGTTGATATGACAATGAAAACATAATACTTTTAAGTTAATAGGATCATATGCTAATCTACCATCCCTACTTACTGGTATAACATGTGATGCATGACAATTAGCACCCTCTACTTTTTTTAGGCATTTTTGACATATATTTTTATCCCTAATCTTTACTATGCTTTTTACTATCTTTTCTAGTTTATCTTTTAGTTTTCTTTTTGGTGTTTTCATAGTTCTAAATTTGCTTTAATTTTTTCTAGCTGATTAGATAGCTTTTCATTTTCTATTTTAAGTTTTTCTATTTCTTCTATGTGTAGGTATTGTACTATGTCATTAGTAGTATAATATGTTTTTAACCATTTATATGTAGTATTTATTTGCTCAATATCTTCTAATGAATTTTCCATAGATTCTATGATGTCTTTTCTATGTGGTGTTTTTTCTTTAAAATCTTCTAAACTAGATTCTAGTTTTAATCTTAAATTCTTTACTGATACATCAGTTTTTAATAATTTTAATTCCATAATTCTTTTTCTTTTAGTTTTCTATAATCTTTTAATGGATCAATACCACCTATTATAAAGCCTTTACCATAGTTGTATTCAAAAAGTAATGGATCATCTAAATTTGTTTGTTTACCACCAGTAGATGTATCACGAACTTTAGCTATGTCTATCATAGTGTAATACCTCATGTCTTTATGATTCGTTAATCTATGACATATAATCATATCATCTGAACGATTACTATAGGGTTTTCCACCCTCACAATGACTTTTTAAACAAGGCTTAATACACCCAGCCCAAATATGATCTTTTGGGTATAAATTACCAGTTCTACCCGATTCAGTAACTGGATGGGTAGTAATGTATACTGATTTTTTTGTAGTGTTACAAAAATGCCTACAATCATTTAAAAATTCATATGTATCTGAATACTGAAAACTTCTATTTAATGCTGTGACTGGATCAATTACACACATATCAGCATCAGATTCTTTAAAGACATCTAGTAATTCATGTGGTGTATATATTTTTTTGTTGTCTACAAATTCAAAATTGTTTTCTATCCTAGCTGAATATCTTTGTATATCATTGTAGCTTAATTCTTCTAAATCGCACCCTGATAACATTACTATCATATCCCTAACTATTTGACCAGTAGAATTTTCACCTGAATATATGCACCATTTAATATCATTTATTACTGCATGACATAAGGCATACCAATTAAACCAAAATGTTTTCCCTACATTATCATGCCCTAGTAAAATATTCATCTGACCTTTTTTTAGCCTAACAAAATCATCCAAAGGACAGCCAATGCCTAAACCTAGTTTTATTTTACCATCTTTTACTTTATATAAATAGTCTAAATGTTCACCTTTTTTATTTATCATTGATCTGCTTCATTACATTGTTATAAAAATTATCTTGTTTATCTTCTTCAGGCATTCTTTTTAACCAGCTTTTAGCTGTTAGATATAAACTTTTGTAATTTTTATTGTTTTTGTAATTCTCTATGCTGTCTAAACATTGATCAATTTTTTTATTCGTGTATTCATTAGATAGCTTTTCATATTCTTCTACTGATATACTCAAATGATCAAATTCCCTATATATATTCTTTTCTTTTCTTATCTTATCTGTTGAATTTTGTTTAACACTTGTTAAACTTGTGTTCTTTTTTGCTCTAATTTCAGCACTTTTTTTACCAGCTTCGCTTCTTTTTATACTAATATCATTTATAGATTCCATTTGTTTATCTAAAAACAATATTGAAACATCACCATCATCAATATTTAGTAGCTTAAATTCATTTAATTTTTCCCATGCCTGATCTGAAAAATATAATCTAGCATCTTCTTTACTTACTATACACCCCTTATTCCAGTAGATGCAAATAAATCTTAAATATTCAGCTTGTATTTTTAAGGGCATTTTGCTGATTTTACCCATTATCCAGTCACTAGGACTGAATTTAAACCATGTTAATTTATCCATTTTTCCGATTTTTAATTTATAATTTTTCTATTTTGTATATTAATTTATAGTGTACTCCAGCTTTTTTTTCTGCATGTTCTTTATCATATGCATATAGTATCTGATATGCCCTGACATACTTTGTTCTATTTTCTGCTGGGAAAACAAAATAACTAATTTTATATCTATCTAAAGGTATAGGTGATTCATTATTTTTTTTAGGTTCTTCTTCTTCATATATTTTAATTGCCATTGTGTCTATCTATCCCCTCTTTTATATTATTAATAAGTATTTCCTGATGCATTTCTATTCTATTGATCTGATTAAATAAGCCTTTTAAATCTTCTTCATATTGTGGGTTCAGCATCAAATTCATCATGCTAGTAGCATCTTCACTACATGTAATACTAATGGTGTTTAATTCTTTTTTTAATGCTTTTAAATCTTTTAGCATGTTACTATATGAATTGACCATCATTATATCATCATTCATTTCTTCATCTATAGGATGAATTTCACCACTACCTACACAATATTCACATTCTACACTTTCATAGCATCCACCACAGCATTCACTAGCTGGTTTAAAGCATGATGGATATGTACTATCTACACTACCAGTACCACCACATTCAAAACATTCTATAAAGTTTTCCATTTTTTTTGTATCTTTAATCATAATTTATATTTTTTCGTTCTTCCGAACAATAAGAAAGGCTAGTTAAATCTAGCCTTTTTTTATTTAATTTAAAAATGTTTGAACATCAGCATCAGTTAGATGTATTGCATCACCTACTATATGCATGTTAGCTATTTCAGATGCTTTTTCATTAATTTCTAATGCATTATATACACCCTCTTCATTCACTACTAGAAATGATCCATCATATAATCTAATCAATTCTATGTAACCACCTACAGCATCTTGTTTTTCTTTTAGTGTTTCTGCTGTGAAATTTTCCACTATTTCACCATTTGTTTTTAGTAATCGTACCATAATTTATATTTTTAAGTTTAATTATTATACGCTAATATAACTAATAGGTTACAAAAAACCTAATTTTTGTTCAACAAATGTTCAACAAATGTTACAAATGGTAACTATTTACCCCTTTTTTTTGAGATTTTTCTAGCTAGAATTTTGCCTATAAATTGACCTAATTTACCCTCACTTTGTACGTCTATCTTTGTACCATCAGCATCTTTACGAATTTGAACATCTACATTTTTTGTGTCTATGTCTGCTGTAAATACTCCATCTTTACGTTCTATATCAATATCTATGTTTTTAGTATCAATAGATATATCAAGATCCTTTTTTTTAGATCTTTTAGCTGTTTGCTTTTTTGCTCTAGCTTCTTTTCTAGCTTCTTTTTTTTCTAGTCTAGCTTCTTTTTTCTTTGCCATTATAATTGTTTTAACATGTTAATCATTCTAGGGCATGGGTATATATCCAGTTTATCAGGTCTAACTGAATTATGACTAAATAAACCATTTTCCCCTCTTAATGCCCTTTTAGATACTTCCCACATATCACATTCATTATACGTTATGCTAATACCATATCTTTCATTCCAAAATACTAATAGCTGTCTTACTGATTCTATTTGTGCATCCGTATATCTATGCCAGTATAACTTACCTTTATATGCTTTTTCTAAAATAGTTACTTCATCTTCAGGAACTTCACCATTTACATAGTTATAATATTTACCATTTTTTTCAGTTAAATAACCCCAGTTACATATTTCTATACCTATTGAATTTTTATCTAATAGCCTATAATCTACATCATATGCTTTAAATATTTCACTTCGTACCCCTAAATGATATGCCCAATATTTACTAGAAAAGGCTTGACAAATTTCACCATCTTTTGACATTTTAGCATCTTTTCCTGATATAACTACACATGTAGCTACCCTACCACGTTTATCATTATTCCAGTATCTAATGCAATTTACACCACTAGAATTACCAGCTGTATGATGTAGGTAAATTTGTTTTTTATCAGTTTCTACCCTTAAATATTCATTATCATCTAAACCAACAAAATTAATTTTACTTAAATCTAATTTCATTTTTGGTCTTTTTTGCAATTCCATTTTTTATACAATGTATAGGCTACAAAAACTAATATTAAAACAGAACAAATACCTTTACCGAAATCTTTATTATCTATTAGTTTTTCTATTATTTGATATTCTTTATCAAATGTGGTCTTTTCTATTATTATAGTATCATTTTTTACTATTGTATCTATTATTGTATGCTTCCCCTCTATCAACGTATCACAATGTGTATATGTGCTATCATTCATTTTATTAGGTTTTTAAATTTCTTATGTATATACTGGTAAAAATCTTCAAATACTAAATCTATCTTTTCAGTAATTTCATTTGCTACCCATCCTACTATAAAACTAACTAATATAATTAGTCTAGGTGTTAATTCATCATAAAACAATTCTAATACACCTATAAGACTAAATGATAATATACCAGCTATGCACATGCCTATTAAAATGGTTTGAATTTTTAATCGTTTTTTTAAACCTTTAGTCATAGCACCTAACATACCTATTGCTATAGCTATCAAATCTGTAAATTGTTCTAATCCTTTCATTATTCTCTAATTACTATTTGCCAATGTTTAATCAAAATATTAGTTGTACTATCATTGTTTGCTACATAAAATTTTAGCTGATTAGTTGCTTCTATTAATGTAGCATATGTCATTGTTAATGTACCAGTAGAATTACTAGCATCAGTTTCTACTTCACTAGGTGTTAATTGACTACCATTTTTATAGATATAAAAACTATAGCTATCACTACCACCACCTGATACTTTTTCGTATGCTATAGTACAATGAATACTAACATAGATCTGTTTAGTACCTAAATATGTAGCTGTACCATCAGATGCACCAGACCATCTCACACGTTCTGTTTGATTATTGTTATTACCAGTATTCATTTGTACTGGTACTCCTATAGATGCTATACTTGTATTAGTACTATTTCCACCCATTGTCATTAAAATACCAGCAGTAGAATTTAAAACACCTTGATTAGTAAAAACATCAAAATTGTAAGTTTCCGTTTGACTATAATCAGGAACACCAGCTGTAACTATAGGTAAAAATAATTCACCAGTAGTTAAACCCACATCTATTAAAGTATTACTAGATATAGTTCCGAAACCAGTAGTACTACTAGAATTTATGTCTATTCCGTTTTGTGTTTGTTCAGGATGTATAATACAGCTATTAATGTTAATTACTGCAAAACCTACATTATCTACACCATTAGCTAGTAATTCTATCATTGATGCTGTAGAATATGTAGTACCAGTAGCTTCATCAAACCAGTTATATAGTTCACATGACGTTATTTCTAAATGTCTAACATCTTTAAATTGCAAACCTATACTACCAATTATATACCAAAAGATGTTATTATTAAAATCTACTAATTCAAAACCAGTAACATCTAATAAATCATAACATTCTCTAAATTCGCATCCAAAAATCTGTAGAATTTTAGTTCTACCATAATTATTAGCTGATACACCAGCTGTATAATTAGATGCTGTTAATATTTTACCAGTAGTAGTAGTAGTAAAACCTAAATTTTTAATAGAAAAATCTACATCTTGTATATCTAACAATGTACCAGTACCAGTATATTGTATTTTATCTTTTGTTCTATCTAAACCTACTATAGCTGATCCACTATTAGTAACAGAAATAGTAGTACCTATTCTAATTAATCCCCTAATTACATATGTAGTATTAGATGCTAATATAGATGGTAAATGTGTTGTATCAGTTACTTCTACTATACTTGTTCCATTTGCTGATCTAACTATTTGCCCTAAATCAAAAGTTAATTTATCAGTAATAGTAGCTATCCTAGATGTGCCTATAGTACCATCTGCACTATATAAAGTACTACCACCACCACCTAATTCAGCACCAGTAACATATTTAGTAGTATATCCACTAGGACTTGTACCATCTACTTCAGCTATAGGAATCAAATCTGTAGTATCTACATCTGAACCTTTTGCTGTTAGATCACTAATTCTTTTTACTAATGCCATTTGTCTTTTTTAAATAGGTTATTAACTTTTTAATATTAACAAGTTTTGGTTTATAGTTTTTCATATATAATAGCCATTAAAATAGTTTCTTCTAGTAGGGTAAATATCATCATTCGTGTTTGTGTAGTATTCAGGAAAATCATTCTGATTATAACACATATAGTCTATGAATCTTTGTGCATAATGTTCAGCTGTACTTCGTTCAGCTTCTATTAGCTTAATTAATTCATCAGGTGATATAGTTTCGCCATTTTCTGATGTTCTTTTATATACACCTTTATTACCTACTACATAAGGTGCTGATGGTAAATATTGAACCATAGCATAATGTATTACTATAGGCTTTATTTTATCTTCTAAAAGGCTTAAATATGGATCAGCTAAAGTATCTGCTAAAATATCTGCTTTAATCTTTTCAAATAGTTTAGTTCCTAATAATATTTGAACGTCTAAATCTTGTGCTATCTTAACTTTACTTAAAAACTTATCTACATCAGTATTACCATTTAAATCAGTAAATCTTACTACATCTTCTTTTGTTACAAAAAGTACATCTTGTGCCATATTATGAATATTTTAATGATCCTCTACTAGCTGTATCTATAGGTGCTATAGCTGTACCTTTTGGATCTTTTAAGTTATAACCATATTTTCTTGCCCTACTTATACTTATTTGCTGTGCTTCCCTACTTTCAGGATCTAATGGTTCACCAGTATCTAAACCTATAAAAATCTGTCTTTTAAAGGCATGATGGCAATAAACCCCCCCCTTCCAAATTTTGATGTCGTAACTGGATTTTCCAGCTGGTGCAAATTCTGAATTAACACCATCAGCACTCATTCTATCAATATCTTCACTTCTATAAAGTAGGTCTGCTGACATCATTTCTTTGCAAAATTCCCTACTATCTGAAGATGGTTTATCTTCTACATATTTATATCTAGTAATGAAATAAAAACCATTAATAACCCAGTCTAATTCAGATACTTCATCAGGTGATGCTGATATATCATCTAGTAGTATTTTTCTAATCTGCTGTAATTTAGTAGGCTTTTTTTGTCTATTTAGCTTTTCTTGTTTTAAATCTGCATCTGCCCTTTTTTGTGCTTCTGCTAGTTCTAAATCTATTTCTGCTTCCTTTTCCATGTCCACATCAAAAGAATCTATTAGAACCCACTTTTTGTCCTTTTTATGCCCATAATCAGATGCTTTAAATGGTTTAATTTCTTCAGATAGTTTTTCTTCAGCTAAATCTTCTTCTTCTACTACTGGTTTTCCTAAAGGATCAGTAAATTCTAAAGGCTTTAAACTATCAAAATATAGATTCAAATGTACTTCATTAAAACCTAGTATATTATTAAATGCATCTATTAGCATTTCTCTATAAGGTCTTAAAGTCATGTTTTCATATAGAACATAACTATTTTTTAATTCATCGGCATTTGATCCAAAACCATTACTAGTAGCTATTCCTAGAATTAATGGACTAGTGACATGATGCGATAATAAGATTTTACGCATAGCTTCATCTGAAAGATATTCATAATGACTAGGTGCATCATTTAGACTTACATCATCTATAGTAGTTTTATTAGCTTCATCATGGTTAAAAGCTACTATCAATTTTTGCCCTTGTGTCCCAGTTAGTTTATTTATAACATCTCTACTGACTGCATCTCTTTCTTCTTCACTAGGTATGCCATTATTGAAATTTAAAATTTTTGTTCCTGAAAACGAATTTTGACATTCTGTGACTAAATAATTAGCTATTTCTTCTTCTAAAACTGCATATTGTAAACCCCCTAAATAATCAGGATAGGCAAAATATTTTAAATTAGGTGAATATGGTTTAATGCAATATATTTCTGTTTCATCATTACTAGAACCATATGCACTAATACGTTTAGGAACATATTTTTTTGGATCTGACCAGTCATTACTAAAATAATATGCTTCTATTTCACCCTCTTCATTACATTTTTCAGGTCTTAAAAGTTGTATAGGTACATGATATGCTTCTATAATTCTGCTTCTATCACCATTATATATAACTTGTATAGCACATTGTCCTAACATCTTTAAATCAGATACTAATTGACGTATGCAATCCTTTTTAAATAGTGTAACCATTTGTGCATAGTCATTAGGTTTTGATGCACTATCTGTAGCCTTTAAACCTTTACCATAGATTAATTTTACTACATTGTTTATTACAGCATTATTAGTAGGACTATTAGTGTATCTATCTATTAACCATTCATAATAATCATTATCAATTCCATAAGATACCCACTCATTTTTAGTACTTTCTGATATTTCAGGTGGTTCGTATTTTACTAAATTAACAACGTGAAATTTGCTATTGTCCATAAATTATATATTGATTAGGTGTACTAGGTGCATTTTTATATACACCATAATTTACACTAAATGTACTTACTGGCTGTGATGTGCTAAAACATTTATCACGAAATATTACATCAGTACCATTATAAAATACCATCATATAAATAGAACCATCTTTTAATTCTATTCCTACATTGATTTTACTATAAAAACTTTCTACATCTTGACCATTAAATGTAGCTTCAGAAACTACATTTTGCTGTTCATCTAAAAATTCTATTTTAGTTACATCAGCTTTTTCAAAAGGTATATATTTTACTTCTTGATCATCACTTGTATCAGGTAATAATATAGTCATACTTATATAACAATAAATAAGTATTTTGTACTAAAAAAGGCTAATATAAAAATACTAGCCTTTACAATATTTAATAATAATATTCTAGGTATCGTGAATTGTTACTGGATCTACTGCATTATTAAATAAATCTTTTAATGCATTTTCATCAGCTAAATCTAAACCAGTACCATCAGTTAAGAAATTCGCTGGGATACGTTCATTACTTTGGAACGTCAATTCGTACCCATTGAAATCACCATAGGCACTTCCAGTACTTACTTTTCCAGCATTTACATCAGCACCCTCATTCAACCCCATTAGAAACCATTGGTTTGATCTTGTATGTACTACAATTTTAGGTCTACCATACGCTAAAAATTTCACGTTTTTATGTGTAGCCACATCTTGACGTTTCATCTGTATAGTTAATACTTGTTCAAAATATGTCGTACCATTTTCACGACTAGACATAATATTTTGCTCAAAACTATTAGCACCTTTTAGTTCATACTTATATAGATCAGTAACACCAGTAATTAGGGTAATATCATCACCACCTACGGCATAGGTTACATTTTCTATGTCGAGATCTTCGTAATTTATGAAAAATATTGAATCAATTCCTGAAATTGAATCCTTGCATTGTTCCGTTCTACCATTTGCTATTAAACAGCTCATAATCAGTTATTTATATGTTTATACTTAAAGGGTTACTTTAACATAACCCTTTGTTAATTAATCTTCTTATGATCCTACTACACCATATGTTACTACATCATCACCTATCGCGTAATTTGTCCCAGCTGTAAACCTACAAATTAGTCTAATATTTTGGTCACCAAGACTTTCAGAGGTGTCAATCAAACGAATTTCATTTGCATCATTTTTAATTCCAGTCGCAAACACCATATTATCTTTAGTAGTAGCTACCATCTTATCAGCTGGTAAACCATTTGCCATAAATAAAGGAATACCATCAAAACTCAATGCTTGATTATTATACCATTGTGTACCCTTGTTATCTGTACCTGATGCACCTAAACCTTGTGCTCCAAAACCACCTAATGCTCTTACATATGCTCTCATAACATTTTGTGGTACATAAATTGATAATCCCTCACTACCATAATTCGCATCACTAATAGCATCAGCTACTTTTCCTAATTCATCAATAACATTACTTGCATCAATAGTAGTACCAGTAATTACATTACCAGCTGGAATATCACCTGATGTAATACCATCAGCCATATGTGATAATAAACCTTTATATTGACCTGATACAGCACCATCACCTTGCCATAATGACAATTCGTTTCTTTGTGCTACTTTTCCTAAAACGTATGCAATCATCCATTCTTGAAAAGTTGGTGGTAGATTATCATATACTGAATAACCCATAGAAATTGCATCCCAATCATCTCTAAAATCTTTCTTACACAAAGTAAGATTTACAGCTAGTTCTTTTGGTTCTAGTACACGTTCTGTTAATGTCAATGTAGATGTAGGTGTAAAATCGCATTCAGCATCTTTTACAATATCATCTAATAGACCTTTTTTCATTGTTGCTCTAAATTTCACATTAGGCATTACTTCTACACCACCATTTTCAATAGTGTTTGCAGATAAAAGCATAGCACTCACATAACGACCAGCACTTTCTCCTTGATAGGTTGTAGTGATATCAGTCGTAGTCGCGAGACTTACTTTTCTTCGTTTGTTTAATGATGTTTTTTTCATCTTTTTTTTATTTAAAATTTAATTATTTATACAATTTATTTAAAACCCTATCCATAGTAGATTCTTGTCTACCTTGTGAATATTTAAATTCACTTTTTTGTGGTTTAGCACTTTCAGGGTTATGTTTAATTCTTTTTTTACTAGCTGTACTTTTAGCTTTTAATTCTTGACGTTCTTTGATTCTAGCTATTTTTTCTTTAGCCATATCAATTCGTGATTTTGTAGATTTTTTCACTTTAGAAAGTTTAGTTTTCTTAAATAATTGTGCTTTAAGTTCTTCAGGTGCATCAGCTACAATTTCTTGTACAGCTTCAGTTACTACACTAGCAATTTCTTCAGCTATTTCAGGTGTAACTTCTTCAGGTGTTTCAGCACTTACTACTTCAGCAATAGCTTCTACTATTTCAGATTCAGCTTCAGCTACTACTTCAGCTTCTTCTTCAGTTAATTTAGACTTGCCATATTTTTTTCTTTTAGTCATGTATTTAGACTTCAATTCTTCAGGCATTTCTTCTAGTGTTTCAGTTACAGCTTCTACTACAGCTACAGCCATTTCACTAGCATCAGATTCACTAACAGCTTCAGGTGTTAATTCTTCTATAATTGTAGATACTTCACCTAGTACTTCATCTTCTACTTCTTTAATAGTATCAGCTACTTCAGTAGGTGTTTCTTCTTCAAAATATGTTTCTTTGATTTTAGTTTCAGAAATCATTTTAGGCTTATCATTAGCCATTTCTTCATCTACTTCAGGTTTTACTTCTTCTTCTTTTTCTTCTTCACCCTCTACTTGTTCACCTATCATAGCAATAATACCCTCACTTTCTACTACTAATGATCTACCATCATCTAAAGTATATTCACCAATAGCTAAAGGTACTCGTTCTTCATCCATTACAATAAAGACTTCAGCACCTACTTCAAATGCTTCAGCTTCGATAATTGTTACACCATCTTCTAGTGTTTGCGTTTCTAGTTCTACATGCATATCTAATGCTGTTTTAATTTTGTTTAATATTGTGTTTGCTTTTTTCATTATAACATAAATTTATAAAGTTCTACTCTTAAATCTTCTACTTTTGATACTAAATCAGATGCATCAGCATCTATAGTTTCTGCATCTACTGACATTTGATCTAATTCGTTTAGTTCTTGTGGTATGTCTATACCTAAATCTAGTACCTGATTTAATAATTCATCTTTTTGATATGATATTTCAGGTATTTTAGCTTCTTGTAAAATTCGTAATTCACCTAATGCCCTTTGAACATCAGTTAATGCATTTTCACTATCCATAGCTAATTGATTCATTTCATCCCTATATGATTTAATTTGATCCATTAAATCATCTACTTTACCTAGCTTAACTGATCTTTTAGATAGTTTTGCTGGTGTTTTTTTAGCTAATTTGTTATATATATTTTGCATTATCTAATTATTAATGTATCACCTATGATATATTCTATACTTTGTCTATGAACATCTAATGCTTCATAATCATAATAACCATCAGTAAAAGTTTCTAATAAATTTATTGTACTAGATAAACTTTCAGGTGTTTCTATACCTAAATCATCTACAGCACTTTTTAATTCATTAGCCATAGCTAAATCTTCTTTACCTAAATCTACAAAACCTTGTAATGTACCTAGACATTCTTCTAATTCTGCTAACAAGTTCAAAGTATACTTAGCTTTATCTTCCATGCTAGATACAATAAATTCTACATGATCTTCTAATTCAGTAATATTAGATAAATCTACCTTGTGCTTAACACTTGTTGAACGCTTGTTAGTTTTTGCTAACTTGTCTAATATTCTTTGTCTGCTATCTTTCATATTACATAAAACTATTAAACATTCCAGTATAGCTTAAAAATTCTCTATACTCTTTTATCATATCATTATATGTTTCTTCACTTCTTTGTAATTCGCTTTTTAATTCAGATAGTGTTAATACTCCATTAGGAGTAGAAAATTCTATTTCATTTACATCTAAACCTAAATCTGATAGCTGTGATTCTAATGCTTCTACTTTACTTAATATGTCTTTTGATACTTCATCTAAACCTGAAACACCTGAATTAATAGCTAATTCATCTACTTCATAAAATTCAGATTTCATATCATCATATTTATTAGTCAGTTCTTCAAATCTTTCATAGGCATAATAACTAGCTGTACTATTTATTTGATCCCACCAGTCTAATTCAGATTCTATATCATCTACAATAGATAGTTTTACATCTACCTTTTTATTCTTTGCTAATTTGTTGTATATGTTTTGCATTCTTTAATATTTTTGTTGTTCAGGAATAGATGCCCTTAATTGTCTAAATAAATCTATTAATTCATTTACTACTTCCCTTTGTGATTCTAGTCTTTCTTTAGCATCCAATAATTCAGGTGGGTGTTCTATACCTAATTCATCTAAACTTAATTCAAGATCATCTATCATTTCTTCAGCATAATTAAAATCTTGACCAAATTCGTATTCAACGTATGAATAAGCATTCCTGACTACATCAAATGCATCTAAAAAACCTGATTCATCTAATGTATAATATACACCACTAGATCTATCTAGTGTTTCTTGTAGTTCATTAAATTTATTTAATTCTACTTTTCGTGTTTTTAAATCTACCTTTTTAGATTTATGTAACTTTTCGTTAATCTTATTGATGCTCATACTTCTATTTTTTCATTAACCCTATTTGCTTCAAACCATTCAGCTATAACATCATCATGTCTATTAATATATGCTTTTGCATAAATAACTTCTTCAATGTCATTTTCTAAACCAAAATCTGCTAAATTATTTTCAAGTCTTTCTAATAAATTTCTTAACTCATTATTATTTTCTTCTAATGCATCATACATATTTGTAATTACTGAAAAATCATTTTTTGCACTAATTATTCTATCGTAATAACTCTCTAATTTATTATCAAAATCAGTACGCAAATTTTCACCTTTTTGAACCAAGTTATCAATATCACCAACTAAAGACAATTTAATCTTTTTTTCTTTTAGTTCCGTTTTTATCTTTAACTTGTTATAAATACTTTGTATACTCATATATATATAACTTAATCTTGTTCTTTTGTCGTATTTTCGATCTGCTTCTTTGATTCATAGTGACTTATAATGCTTTTTTGTTGCATTGTTTTTATGTCTTTAATCAATTCTTTTGCTTTTATACCTTTGATAGTTTTATCATTTAGCTTCTTTACAGCATTCTCATAGCCTTTTACATCACCTTTTTTATCTTGTAGTAGTACTTCTATCTTTTGCTGTAATTCGTCTATTTTAAGGGCATGTGAATAAGCTAATTTATATGCACCATTTATAACTCTTAATTGTTCTAAAATTTTATCCATGTGTATTAGTGTTATTTCGTTCAGTAGCTGTATTAGTTGTTGTGTTATTTGTTTGATTT
>Ga0222718_10002361_pt1 | contig 17041 bp, 24 predicted proteins | sample C33_27DmetaG_FD_165045 | JGI IMG/M metagenome (GOLD analysis project Ga0222718, IMG submission 165045) | Estuarine water microbial communities from San Francisco Bay, California, United States - C33_27D | ecosystem: Environmental > Aquatic > Marine > Unclassified | place: USA: California... | reverse complement strand
CATCTTAAAAAATACGCAAAAGAAGAAGGTTATGATCTAGAAGCTATCGGATTAAAAGATGCTGACTTAAGTACCGTAGATTTAAAACCTAAGTTACAAGAGTTTGATTTTGCACCTGAAGGTAGAGGTGTTGATTATGCACCTGAAGGTAGAGGTATACCTGACTTTAAGAAGGGTAAAGAGGATGAGTTCCTTAGTGCTATACCTGATAAGTTTAGAGGGTATGCTGAAGCACTCATGGTAGGTGGGGTAAGACCTAGGTTACCGCAGTTTGCATTAGAGACTGATGGTGATGTTGTTGTACTGAAAGATATATTAGAGAAATACTACAAAGAGAATCCTGATGAAGTAACTGTAGAGGGTGCTATTACAGAAATAGACACCGAAATAGAACAGCGTTTAATGTTACAAGAAGGTAAGGACGCTGCAACTAAAGTAGCTGAAGCTAGAATTGTACAACAAAGTTTACGAGTTCAAGCTAATGGTGTTATAGATAATTTAACGGACGCTGTAGATGAATACGAAAGAGCTGGAGGAGGTACTGCTGCTATTGCTAAATTAAAAAATAATTTTCAACAATTATTAAGTGTAGCTGATGTCTACAGAAAGTTAGGGAGAGAAGGTAGTTTATTGCTAGGGTCAAGGAGAGAAAACTACGGAAAAAGAAAGATAGGTCTAAGTGAATCTGATTTACAAATTGAAGGAATTAGAAATGCTTTTATAAACGCTTCAGGAGGTATGCACCCTGATAAACTTGTTAAATTAATACAAGAAACAATAGACAAGGAAAACTCTGACTCAATGCTTGCGTCTATGTTTAAGATAGCTAAAAAGGCACAAGGGAAAAACTTCCTGGATATGCCAACTGAATACTGGATGAATGCTATTCTTAGTGGTCCTAGAACACAAATGGTTAATATAATAGGTAACGGTCTGACACAAGTTATGTCTACACTAGAAGCTGTCGTAGGTGGAGTAGCAAGTGGTAATTTATCTGTTGTTAAAGCTGTACTTGCGTCTTGGTCTAACGGTCAGATGTGGGGTGAAGCTGCTAAGTTTGCTAAGAAAGCTTTTAAACAAAACGATAATTTATTAGACCCTCAAAACAGAGCTTTTTCAGATAGAAAGCAAGGAGCGATTACTGGTGAGAGAATTGCAGAAAGTAAGTTAGGAGGTATGGTAACTGAAAAAGGTCTTACAAGTAAAAAATCTTTAGATGCTTTTGGTAACTTCATTCGTATTCCTAGTAGACTATTGTTAACTACTGATGAGTTTTTTAAACAGTTATCTTATCGCAGGGCTGCTAGATTAAAAGCTGCAATGTCAGGGATACAACAAGGAATAAAAGACCCTAAGAAATTAGCTGAACATATTCACAATACTTTAGAAGGCATTGTTACTGAAGGAGGTCGTATATCTTCTGAAGAAGGTTTATACAGGGAAGGTCTTGAAGCTGCAAACAATAAAGGTTTAAAAGGATCAGAGCGTGATGAGTTTGCTATTAAATATTCAAAAGATAACTTTGATAAAACAAACTCAGCTTTAATGCAATATGCTTTAGATGAAGCTCAGTACTTAACTTTTACAAGGGATTTACAAGAAGGTACATTAGGTAAAGTATTACAAGACGCTACAAGTAAGTTACCTATGTTAAGATTAGTGTTACCTTTCGTGCGTACTCCCACTAATATTTTAAAATATGCTTTTGAAAGAACTCCTGGTGTATTTGTTTTAAAAGAAGAAAGAGGAAGATTAATTAGTGATCTTAAAAGCGGAGACCCAGTAAGACGCTCGCAAGCTTTAGGGAAAATGATGACATCAGTAACTGTTGCTGGTGTATTTTTAGATACAGCTTACAACAACAGAGAATATATAACAGGAGGTGGACCTAGAGACCCTAAAGAAAAGAAAGCTTTGGAAGCTACTGGTTGGAGACCTTACAGTCTTAAAATTGGAGATACTTATTACAGTTACCAACGCTTAGACCCTTTAGCTACATTACTAGGAGTAGGGGCTGACCTCGTAGAGGCAGGAGTAAGAGATAAAGAAGGTTTTGACCAATCAGGTTTAGAAAGAGTGTTTTTAGCTTTAACTTTAAGTTTTACTAGAAACGCTACTAATAAATCTTATTTAGCTGGTATTCAAAGTGCAACTGATGCGTTAAGCGATCCCGATAGATACATGGCTAGATTTGGTAGGAACTTCGCTTCTTCTTTTGTGCCTAATATTATTTCACAAATGGCAGACTATGACACTCAATCTTTAAAAGAAGTAAGATCAATGGGAGATGCTTTTGCTAGGAAGTTAGGAGCAAGAGGTAGTTTAGATAAGAAAAGAAATCTACTAGGAGAAGAATATATGGCAGAACAATGGATGGGTACAGGTTTTATAAATCCTATCGCCATGTCTCCTGTTAAAGATGATCCTGTATTAACTGAAATGGCATCTTTAAACCATGCTTTTAGACCATCCTCTCCTAATTTGGGCGGTCAAATAAACTTAATAGACCATGAAAATGAACAAGGTCAAACAGCTTACGATAGACAAACAGAATTGTTGAAAGATGTTAAGATAGGAGGAAGAACTTTACGAACCTCTTTACAAAGACTTATAAAAAGTAGACCGTATCAACGATTAGAACAAACATCTGAACCTGGTTTTCCTAGTCCTCGAATCGAAGAAATTAATAAAGTACTAAGACGGTATAGAAAAGAAGCTAAAAAACAAATGTTAACAGAGTTTCCTGAATTAGCTGCTCAATATAATAAAGCCTTAAAAGCTAAAGCAGGTTTAAGAGGTGGGATGCAACGAGAAGATGTGCTTGAACTTTTACAACAAACAAATTAATAATAGATTACCATGGCTAATACATACGTAGACTACACAGTTGGAGCAGGTCAAACAGACTTTGCATTTTCTTTTCCTTATCTTGATGACACTCATGTAGTTGTACAATTAGACGATTCAACAGGCAGTTCTCCAGGAGGTAAGTTTTATACTGTTTCTACAGGAGCTTACACTATTATAACATCTCCTTCTGCTCTTATCAGATTTACTACTGCTCCTGAGACTGGTGCTAGGATAAGAATTAAAAGAGACAGTGCATCTAATACTGCTCTTGTAGACTTTGAGAACGGTAGTGTACTTACTGAAGTAGAACTAGACCGTGCTTACTTACACAACTTATATCTGAACGAAGAGATAGAAGAAGGTAGTGGTAAGAACACAATGACCAAGAATGCTGATGGTAACTATGACGGTGATAAAGCAAGAATAGTAGATGTTGCTGATCCTGTTGATCCTCAAGATGCTGTAACTAAGAACTACGCAGATACTACTTTTGTTGATGTTTCTGGTGATACGATGACTGGTAACTTGCAGATGGATGCTAATAGCATTACAGGTGTATCTAGTGTACAAGGACTCGCTCTTACCGATCCAGCTGGAAACGATCACGCAGCTAATAAGAAATATGTAGACCAACAAGACGCACTACAAGTTACTAAGAGTGGTGATTCAATGAGCGGAGCTTTAACATTACCTAACTCTGACCCTACTGACGGAAACCACGCTACTAGAAAGACTTATGTAGACGCTCAGATAGCTGCTACTTTAGCTACAGGTACAGCAGGTGGTCCTATTAATACAGTTAACATTGCTGACACTGCTATCACTACAAACAAAATTGCTGATGATGCTGTTACTGCTGATAAGCTTGCACACACTACTGTTACTCCTGGGTCTTATACAAACACTGATATAACAGTAGATCAACAAGGACGAATCACAGCTGCTGCTAGTGGGTCAGGTGGAGCAGGGACTACTAATCTTTCAACCACAGCTAACGGTACTTCTTTAACAGTCGCTAGTGACACAGGTACTGACGCTTCTATCCCTGCTGCTACTACAAGTGCTTGGGGAGCAATGACAGATGAAGATAAGAATAAGCTTGATGGTATTGCTGCTGGTGCTGAAGTAAACCCAACAGATACAGACGGACTCACACAAGGTTCTACTAATCTTTACAACCAAACCCATACAGGTGATGCTACAGGTTCTACTGCTCTTACACTTGCTACTGTTAATAGTAATGTAGGCTCTTTTACTAACGCTGATATTACAGTTAACGCTAAAGGCTTAGTAACAGCTGCAAGTAGTGGTAGTGGTGGTGTCTCTAAATTTACAAGCACTGAACAAACACTCACAGCAAGTTCAACAATTACAGTTAGCCACGGTTTAAGTGGAGTCCCTGATTTAGCGACTGGTCACTTGGTTTGTAAAACTGCTGATGCTGGATACTCAGTGGGTGATCTAATTGAGGTTTTATCTATAGATACGCAATCTGCTGCTGAGAAAGGTGTATTACTTCGGAAGTCATCTACTCAAGTTATAGCTAGTATAGGACAAGGTATAGAAGTGCCTAATAATAGTAGTTTAGGTAATACTTCATCGCTTACTTTAAGTAGCTGGAGATTAGTCATTACAGCTCTTACATTTTAATAATACAAAGATGCCAGAACAACTCTCACACTTTCTCGACACTGCTCTAGCTGTTATACTTGGAGTAATTGGTTGGATGATTAAAAAGCTTACAGATCGCTTGGAAAAAGATGAAGAACGATTGACAAGGATTGAAGTAGAACTAGCTACCCAAAGAGAACGAGACACTGCTGTGGAGAATCGTATGAGTGGATTAGAAGTTACGGTAAAAGAGATTAACGGTAAACTAGATAGAATGATGGAGATGTTAATGAAGAAATGAAAAAAGGACTATACGCAAATATAAACAGAAGAAGAAAGCTAGGCATTAGTCGTAGCAAAAGCAAATCTACAATATCACCTCAGTCATACGCTAATATGAAGCGTGGGTTTAAAAATTAACAGCATGGCTGAGAAAAAGAAAGTAGTTACAGGATGTAAGCGTAAAGGTTTAGCTATTAATAAACCTAGAAGAATAAGCAAAGGAGAACCTGGATACGGTAAGAAAAAGTTTGTTGTATGTGCTAAAGAAGGTACTAAGACAAAGACCATAAGATTCGGGGACGCTAACATGAAGATTAGAAAGTCCAATCCTAAAGCTAGAAAATCTTTTAGAGCAAGACATAAGTGTGACCAAAAGAAATCAAAGTTATCGGCAGGGTATTGGTCTTGTCGTAAATGGTAACAGATGCCTAGAAGACCTGTAGTTCGTGTTCACCCTCTTACTTTTCAAAGTAGGACTATCGCTGCGTCTGCTGGTGCGGTAGCTACGGACAATAAAGAAAAAGCAGAAACTTTAGAATTACAAGTAGAATCCTTAGAGAATGAACCTTTCTTTGCCATCCTTGACGGTGGTGCTCCTGTAATGGAGGAAACTGATATATTTGACGGAGGAGTAATCGATGCCTAGTTTTACTAAACGAATACAACTTAGAAGAGGGGAAGCTTCCCTATGGGAATCTACCAATCCTGTTTTGTTAGCAGGTGAGTTTGGTATTGACTTAACGAATAAGCGTGTCAAATTAGGGGATGGTGTTACTACTTGGAATAGTCTTACTTATCTTGGACCAGTACAGACTGTTGCAGGGAGGACTGGGAATATCATTCTTCAAAACGATGATGTGTTTGGTTCTGCCTCTCAAGTTAGTTTACACTCAGTAGAAACAGACCTAAGTAATCTTCGTGGCGAACTAGGAGACATGGAAGATTACACGTCAGGATTAACCAACTAAAATGAATATAAATAATGAGCGTATGGTATCAAATGGGACAAGCAGTAAGAAACGTTTTAACAACTTTATCAAACAAAGCGATATTAGACACTGAAAGTAACATTCAAGCTAGGACAGGTGATGAATTAGGGGCGATGGCTTTTGCTACAGATACAAATAAACTTTATGTTTTTACAAGTTCTGGATGGGTACACGCTCAATAATTTTGACACCTCTTTAATTATAACTTAAAACTAAATACACAATGGCAAACATTCTACAACAGATTGGTACAGTAGTTAAAAGCAGACTTGATGATAAGGTTGATAAGACCGACGCAACAGGTGACTTTATTAAAGCTGTGCTTGGAATAGATACAGATACAAAAACACCAACAGTTGATACTGAAGCTAACATAGGTGCTAGAACAGGCGATGCAGCAGGGACTATCTTTTTTGGTTCTGACTCCGCTGATTTCTATGTTTACGACGGAAGCACTTGGCATCAATTCAACAACTCTTAAAACAATATAATATGAGCGATATAGCATTAATTAATGACTCCCAGCAATCTGCGATTGTTACTAATGGGATAGGTAAGAATGGAGAGATATACATGAAGGCAGCTGGCAGTACGGACGCTGGTGCTCTTGTTGTATATGACAATGGAAGCTGGAGGAAGTTTGCAGATGAAGCGAGTTCCTTTAGTAATGCCTACAGTGTAGATTTTGATGGTACTAATGACTACATGGATGTTGGAACTATATCTACCTTTAATAATACTCCCTCTACCTTTTCTATTTCTATTTGGTTTTATGGTGAAATTATGCTAGGAGGTTTTTCAGATACCGGAGTAGGTTTTTATACGTGGGTTGACGGCAAACTATATATTCACGCTGGAATGGTGGGAAGTTTGAGTATGGTTAATCCTTTTAGTAGTTCAGCTTGGAATCATGCATTACTAACTTACAACGCTTCAGGTAGTACTAAATTCTATGTCAATGGAAACACTACACCGAGCCTTTCTGCAACTGCTTCTGCAATCACTGTTCAAGCTGGTAATACCTATAGTATAGGTAGATATACACATTACAATTTAGTACGACCAGGTCTCATCGATGAGGTTGCTATTTTTAGTACTGAGTTATCATCATCTGATCTTACAACAATCTACAATAGCGGAGTACCAAATGATATATCTTCTTTAAGCCCTGTGCATTGGTGGAGAATGGGTGACAACGACGGAGGAACAGGGATAACAATTACAGACCAAGGGTCTGGAGGTAACGACGGTACACTTACAAACGGTCCTACATTCTCCTCAAGCGTTCCTTCTTAACTTTTAAAATACTATGAGCAGACAATATGTAATATTAAACGCATCCGAAGTAGACACTGTTAACTTTGATGATGTACTAGAAACTAGTGTAGATACTCTTCGTTATAGCGTAGATGGTTCAGAAACCTTTGTTAAATATGAAGGACCTAAACCTAGATGCCTATACGGAAAAGATACACTTTCACACACTGCTATGCTTACTGTATTAAGCGGTGAAGCTTGGACACAAGAACTTGAAACAGGAGAAATCTAAGACATGGCTACTTTAAATACAGTTACATCTTCCACTCGTCCAGCATCTCCTACAGCAGGGGAAGCTTACTTTGAAACGGATACTAATAAGATCATTGTTTGGAATGGTACTTCTTGGACGGAGATTGTTTCGGACGGTACGCTTTAACAACTTAGGAATTACATCCTATCATTAACAATAACTAAACACATATAATATCATGCCAGTAGATACTACATCTATATTCTATAAAATCGGTCAGTCTACAAAGGCTGCGATTGCTGTAGAAGAAACAAGAGCATTGGCTGCTGAAGCAGTCTTGCAAACGAACATCACTGCTGAAGCTTCCGCAAGAGCCAGTGCTGATACAACCCTTCAAAGCAATATCGACAGCGAGGCTTCAAGTCGTGCGTCTGCTGATACTACATTGCAAAGCAACATTGACAGTGAAGCTTCTTCTAGAACTTCTGCTGACTCTGCTTTACAATCTGAAATCGACGCTACTCAAAGTGGTGCTGGTCTTGGAGTAGGTGGTTCTTATACTGCTAACGCTTCTACTAACTACCTTACTTCCGTAGGTAACTTGGTTGCAGCTGACGAAGCTCTTGACTCACAAGTTAAAACTAACGCTGACGCTATCTCTTCTGAAGCAAGCACTCGTGCATCCGCTGATTCCGCTTTACAAGCTGAGATAGACGCAGAAGAAACAGCTCGTGCAACAGCCGACAGTACTCTTCAATCTAACATCACTTCCGAGGCTTCTACTCGTGCTAGTGCTGACTCTGCTCTTCAAGCTGAAATTGATGCTGAAGAAACTGCTAGAGCTTCCGCTGATACGACTCTTCAAGGTAACATTGATAGCGAAGCTACTTCACGTGCATCAGCTGACACAACCTTACAGTCAAACATTGACGCTGAGGAATCTGCTCGTATAGCTGCTGTTTCTGGTGAAGCTACTGCTCGTAGTTCTGCCGATTCAACACTTCAAGCTAACATCGATAGTGAAGCTTCAACAGCTCGTGCTGCTGAGTCCGCTCTTGACGCTGCTAAAGCTAACCTTTCAGGTGCTGCTTTTACTGGTGCTGTAAGTGGAACTGATCTTACTCTTAGTGGTAACTTGACTGTTAACGGTACAACTACTTCCGTTCAAACAACTAACTCCGAGATCAAAGACTCTATTCTTTTGATTAACGATGGTGCTGCTAGTGCAACTAACAATGCAAATGATGCTGGTCTTATTATCGAGCGTGGTACTGGAGACGGTGGAAACATCGCTGCTGTATACGACGAAGGTACTGACAAGTTTGCTTTCTACAAAACATCCGCTTCCGCTTCTTCTACAGACATCTCTGATGATGACGCAAGTGCTGAACTTATCGATCTTAACTGTAACGATGTGGTTCTTGGAGACGGTAACAATCTTGGTGATTTAGCAGACTTTACTGCTGCAATGGCTTAAGACTGTCATGGCGAAAAGTAAAAAGAGTTCTTCTATTACGATTCGTCTTCCCGATAACTTACAAAAAGCAGAGGTTGCTGGTATAGCTAAAAAGTTAAATATCAGCACCTCTGCTCTAGTAAGTGGGTGGATCAATGAAATACTGAAGAGTTTAAAGAAAACCTAGAGAGTTAATAATACTATGAAGACACAAGAAGAATTAGGTGAGTTACACATTCTAGTAACAGATACTTTAAAGAAAGGGATTAAACAGATGCACATCACTGAGGAATATAATCCTTCCCTTCTTAACTGTGCTAGACAACTACTCAAGGATAACGATGTTGTTCTTATGAGTGGTAAAGATACTCCACTTAATGACTTGCTTGGAGAAGTATTACCTTTTGAAGAAGACCCAGAATTAAAACAAAAACTATAACATCAAAGAGAGAGATAAATTAGGGTCATCGCTGAGTAGTCGGAGGTGACCCTCTTTTGTTATACTTATGACTAATAAGCTCGCACAACTAAAAGACTTCCGTAACTTCCTGTATATAGTTTGGAAACACTTGAACCTACCTGATCCTACAGCTTTACAGTATGACATAGCTGACTTCATGCAACACGGTCCTAAACGATCTGTTATCATGGCGTTCCGTGGTGTAGGTAAATCCTGGATATGTTCTGCCTATGCTGTTCATCAACTCCTTCTAGACCCTACTAAGAACATACTTGTTGTATCTGCCTCTAAGAATCGTGCTGATGACTTCTCCACCTTTACCTTGAAAATCATACACGACATTCCTGTTCTTCAAGGACTAATACCTAAGAACGATCAAAGGTTCTCTAAGATAGCTTTTGATGTAGGACCTGCTCCTGCTGCTCACGCTCCCTCCGTTAAGTCACTAGGTATATCCTCCCAGCTAACAGGTTCTCGTGCTGACATCATCATTGCTGACGACATAGAAGTTCCTAACAACTCTGCTACTCAAGGTATGCGTGATAAGCTAGATGAACAAGTAAAAGAGTTTGAAGCTATTATAAAGCCCTTAGACACCTCTAGGATTCTCTTTCTAGGCACACCGCAGTGCGAGGATTCAATTTATAACAAACTGCGTGAGAGAGGCTATGACGCTCGTATATGGACCTCTGAGTATCCTAGTGAAGATTTAGTACTTAAGAACTACGATAACGATATAGCTCCCTTTATAACAGATAGGATATCAGAAGAGACAGTAGGACATTCCACAGAGCCTCTTAGGTTCTCAGATATGGACCTAGAAGAGCGTAAGCTGTCTTATGGGCGTACAGGGTATGCTTTACAGTTCATGCTTAATCCCAGGCTGTCTGACGCTGATAGATACCCTTTAAAGATAAATGATCTTATTATAACAGATATTGATAACGACTTAGCTCCTGAGAAGATTATATGGTCCAGTGATCCAGATAACGAAAATAAAGACCTTCCTAATGTAGGTCTAGGTGGTGATAGATACCACAGACCTTCTAAGACTATTGGTGATATGGTGGAGTATACTGGTTCTGTTCTTTCTATTGACCCTAGTGGTAGAGGAAAAGATGAAACAGGCTTTGCTGTTGTTAAGATGCTTAACGGTCAACTCTTTGTTCCTGAAGCTGGTGGTCTTAAAGGTGGGTACGACGATCAAACTCTTAAACAATTAGTACACATAGCCAAGAATAACAAAGTTAACAAGATTATCATAGAGTCTAACTTTGGTGATGGTATGTTCATGGAACTTCTTAAACCTTTACTTTTTACTTCTTATCCTTGTTCCGTTGAAGAAGTTAGACACTCTAAACAAAAAGAACTTAGAATCATTGATGTCCTGGAACCTGTACTTAATCAACATAAACTTATTATTGATCCTTCTGTTGTTCAACATGACTATAAGAGTGCTCAAGGTTATCCTATAGAACATCAAGCTAAGTATATGTTATTCTATCAACTTAGTCGTATAACAAAAGATAAAGGTAGTCTTAGTCACGATGATAGATTAGATGCTTTAAGTATTGCTGTTAACTACTGGGTAGAACAAATGAATCAAGATGTAGACAATAACATTAACTTTAGGAAACAAGAACTCCTAGATAAAGAGTTAACAAAGTTTACTGATTCATTCCATAAGAGAAGTCTTAAAGGTCCTAGAGCTTTGCTTTGGTCGTAACTATCGCTACTCCTTCTTATAACAAATCTTTAGTGATTAATATATATATAGTGCTCCGATAGTTAGTTTAAATACATAAGTATAAAGTACCTATAGATATATGTTATTGGTCTTTAGACACACCTATCCTTAAAAAGGTTTTTAGATAAAGATTGTTTATGACAATGTCTTTGTTTAAACTTAGAATATTATTAACAATATCTTTAACAACTTCTTCTTTAATATCGATAGTCGATACTTCGTTCTTCTCCTATCTCCCTCTTTAAACTTTGTCATGGAAAATCCACAACAACCTATAAATAGGATTATAACAAATATTTGAAATTGTAAAGCTTTAAATTTAAGATTATGGACATAGATACTCAGACAGACTTGTTAACCAACGACTTGTGCAATATAATAAATCGTTATAAAGGGGAGTTCGATTTGAACGACCAAACAATCATAGGAGTCCTGGAGTTTGTTAAATATGACTTACTAGCTACCAGTGTTATAGAGTTTGATCTAGACTTTGACCTAGAAGATGATGATGAAGATGACTTTGAAGATACTACGCTTTAGTACAAGGCTAGTTCAATTGTATTAGATTTTAATTTTAGTTGAAAAAATCTGAAGGGGTTACGCTATATACGCGTGCGTTAAAATACCCCGTGCGTGCCTGCGTTTTTCTACTGTGGGGGAGGTGTTGTTAACAAATCGACAATCAATGCTTTTCATAAATCCCTGGCAATCAATGTACTTATGAAACTAAATCGTACAATATGGATTATGTCTAATTACTGATTATCAATGACTTAGGTAAAATCTATCGTTATTGCAAGTAATTTGCATAGAGCTTATTGATAATGCGTTATCATTTGTCAATTTGTATTTACTTTTTCGTTTATTTTCCAGGTAATTTTTTCCTACTAGGTAAATTCTGCTAGGTAATATCTTCCTAGTTCCGTTCAATTTGCTAGTGATTTCATACTATTTTAGAGAAATTAAAGGATATTATTTAGTTTTTTAAAACTGGCATAAGCTTTGCTTTACATGTGGTATCGTTCTTTTACAGATTAACCAATAACAACTATGAAATTATGACTGAATATCAAATAGAATTCGAAAAGTGGATGGAAAACGAATCCATTGAGCACGTAGGAAATTACAAGTACCTATACAACAACAACTTATACACCTTAGATCAGCTCGAAGCTCTTTGGAGAGTATCCCGGCTAGTCGACAGATGGACTAAGTAAGCCGTCCAGAATAAAACCACAGCCCTGCCGGGAAACCGGTGGGGTTTTGAGGTGTAAAAGCTGGCATAAAACTTGCGGTGCTTTTAGTAGTTCTTTAACCGGGCCTTACGGCCTATCAAACCAACAAACAAATAAATAAATAAAAAGATATGAAAATCAACCAAATCATTGACCAAGCATTAAAGATTAAATCAGGCGACAAGCTCGATATAATAGAGTTAAACGACTTAGTTGCTGATCTCATTCTCGAAGCTTGCAACGAAAAGGAGATCAAAGCTTCAGCGGAGCGGATTACCCAGGACAAGTACTCTTATGAGATTACTAGAATGGAGAACGAGAGCAACCGGCTTATTGATTCTTTAACTGGACAAACAAAGCGTAAAAGCCCATTAGATGTGTAAATCATAAGTAAATTATAAAACCTAAGCCCTGCCGGGAAACCGGTGGGGTTTTTGGGTGCCCGGACAAATAATAATTTTAAGTGTACGTGCTCAAAAAAAAAGATTGACCGGCATAATCAAATAAATAATAACCAACCAAATAGAAAAAATATATTATGAATAAAGAAAATACCTACAATGGATGGACTAACAGATCAACTTGGCTGATCAACTTATGGATCGAGCCTCACACACAATCAGATATTGACTGGATAAAGGATGAACTAGAGGAAAAAATTGATAAGCTATCTACAAGCGAATGTGTAACAGATAAGATACTTGCTGATATGATTAACTTACAAGATATCAACTGGGATGAACTAAAAGAGCACATCGAAACAGAAGATTAATAACTAACTAATAAAACAATATGAAAAAACCAACCGATCACACCGACATGGACCAATTATTTGACTCCTTAAAACCAACACGCAAGGAACACGCTGTTATATGGCTTATATCGCCTGTAATAGTGCTTTGCACATGGGCTTTATTAATCTTTATCTGTAGCCTATAATGAGCGTTACAGAATACATAGAAGAGATTCCCTTTTGTTATCGTGTTGTCAGTGATTATAAACAAGTGTATTACAAATGGCATTGCAGATTGTATCCTGACTTATTCACTGGCAAAGCTAGTTCTAAAGAGGAATTAATAGAGCAATTCAAACAAGTTGCTAAAGAACTTAAAAAACTAAAACCAAACCATGAAAATAAGAAAGAAACATAGAAAGCCTTTAAAAAACTATCAGCTTTATGCTGACCATACCTTGCCAAGTGGAATTGTTAAACAACGAGCTATTAGCGAGGTAGAGGCACGCAGTGCTGAGGAAGCGAGTAAGACAGGGTTTAACCTTGCAAAGATGTTAGGAATGACTTTTACGCACGCTGTGGAGGTGACGATATGAAAAATAAAATCATACTTATAACTTTGTTACTCGTCTTATCGAGTTGCAAATCACCTAGATTAACCGACAGATGTAGCGATGTATCGCACGGTAAGTGTCCGATATGTAAATTTAACCATTGATACAATGAAGATACTAATAGCGTGTGAATATAGTGGAGCAGTTAGAGATGCTTTTATTAAACAAGGACATGATGTTATGTCTTGCGATTTGTTACCTACTGACTCTCCTGGACCACATTATCAAGGCTCTGTTTTTGATATTGTAAACGATGGTTGGGATATGATGATTGCTCACCCTCCTTGTACTTATCTTGCAGTAAGTGGTAACAGATGGTTGTATAATAAAGATAAGACTAGAAACGAAGAGCGATGGAGGAACAGAGAGGATGGTCTTGACTTTGTCCGTGCTTTAATGAATGCACCTATAGAAAAGATAGCAATAGAAAATCCAGTTAGTTGTATCAGTTCAGAGATAAGAAAACCTGATCAGATTATACAACCCTGGCAATTCGGAGATGAAGCACAAAAGACTACCTGTCTGTGGTTAAAGAACCTACCTAAATTAAAACCTACCAAGATAGTGGGGAAGGGTGAGATGTTTGAATGGACTTGTAAAAAGACAGGGCGAACCAAACGACAAGCTCAATGGTATATAGATATTTTATCTAAAGCTAAGACTAAAGCAGAGAGGCAGAAACTACGCTCTAAAACATTCCAAGGTATAGCTGATGCGATGGCAGAGCAATGGGGAGTTAAAACAACTAAACAACTTGAACTAATATAATGAGCTTAGAAATGTTACTAATGTACGCCTTGATCTTAATCATTAGCCTTGGCTTTTTATACAGAGAACCATGAAAACCTGTAGTAAATGTGGTATAACCTTACGAGGGCATGACCAGGAGGGGGATATATGTTTAACTTGCCTTTCCTCTTTAACTCCTCATTGTAACTTTGACCAAGGGTATAGTACCATCGAAGGATGTATCCGACAAACAACCAACAATCCAATAAAAAGAAATATGATAGAAGAAGTAATGCACTATATAATGACCGAGTATTTTAAAGGAGTACTTGATCCTAACCATAAATACTTTGACCTTTACGTGTCACTACAACATTTACTAGAAGAGTATAACAATGGAAAGTAACTGGATAAAAACAGGGACAGGATTCAGACCAGATGATTGTCCTTATCAAGTATACCGCATTACCTGTCCGTCTTGTTCAATGTCTTGGATGGACGATGATGATGAACTTTGTGTGTGCGACGAAGAGGAAGAGGAAGAGGACCATGAGTAGAGACCTTGAGGACTTCGATAATAATGTCTTGTTAGGTGTGAAATTTGCAGAACAAGTTACAAAGGCATGTGATCTCTTTTGGAGTAACAATAAATTAGGTTACGATAAAGACGGAAAGGTAATTAGAACAGATGAAAAGCGTGTCCGTCCGAGAGATTTCAAAGATATTCTATTTGGAGAAGCTTTGTATAAAAAAGCAGTGATCGAACACCATTTAAACAGCAAAAAACATGACAAATAATGATTGTGATATGATCCAATGGGGAAAAGCTAGGTATAGAAAAGCCCAAGAGATTTACAAAGCCCAAGGATACAACTCTGAATTACCAGCTTATAAGAAGTTAGGAAGAGAAGTACACGTCCCTATTGAACACGCTGTAAATAAATTCTTTGAAGACAACGCACGGCCTAACGCACCTGTACCTGTTTGGCTTCCTTATATATGGGACTTAGAACCTAGTGTTGTAGCTTTTCTAGGAGTAAAGGTATTGTTTGATATCCTTCCTGGTGAACCTTACATATCCGAAGCTTCCTTTTTAGTAGCTAAAGCTTTGGAAGATGAAGTACGTGTCCGTTATTTTAAAGAGAATGTGACGGAGAGTGATTGGTTGTTATTAAAACGAGACCAAAAGGATGTACTTACAAGGAATAGATTTGTTAATAAGTTTTGGGATAAAGAAAGAAAGTATCACAAACAAGGAAGGTATCAAAGGTTTGAACTTTGGAGTAAGCGTAACAAGATAATGCTTGGTTCTTGGTTGATTGAATTGATTCGAATGCACTCTAATTTATTCCACGTTAAAATCAAGTACACTTATAATAAAGTTAAACGAAAAGTCATAGCCCCTAATAAAGAATTGTATGCTTGGGTAAATAAATACGATGAGAATTGTGAGGTTATCCGTCCGTTCTATTTAGCTACACCTAAACCACCTGTTGACTGGATAGATAACTACGGAGGAGGATATAACAGTGAAGGACTACCTACTCTTCCGATAATGAAGATCAAGAATAACGACGGTATAAAACACAGAGACCTTAGCCCAGCTTACGAGCCCTTAAATAAACTTCAACGAGTAGCTTGGAAGATTAATCCGAAGATGTTAAACCTTATGACTTGGGCTTGGAGTAAAGACCTAACGATTGGAGGAATGGAGAAGAGTGAACTGCTTGAACCACTTGACATTGTACCTAGGTTATCTGAAACAGACCCTGAAGCTTTCACTGAATGGAAGCGTAAACAAAAAGAGATATACGAATATAATTTAAGGAGTAACGGACAGCGTATGAGGTGCTTGAAAATCCTTAATATTGCAAAACGCTACGCTGAGATGGAGGAGTTCTACTTTCCTTATCAAATGGACTATAGAGGAAGGGTGTATTCAATACCTAGTTATGTTAATCCACAATCGTGTGACTTTGGAAGGAGTGCTTTACAATTTGCCAAGGGAGTACCGATAAATAACTACGAAGATAGTAGATGGTTACTGATTCACGGAGCTAATGTGTTTGGAGTAAAAGGAAGCTATGTTAAACGCTTGGATTGGATAGATAAGAAGGAAGACTTGATACTTGAAAGTGCAAATGATCCTTGTGAACATACTTGGTGGCAAGAAGCGAGTGATCCGTGGGCTTTCATACACTTTTGTTTTGAATACGCTGAGTTTAAAGAGCAAGGATGGGGATTTGAAACTAAGTTACCTTGTCACATGGACGCTAGTTGTAATGGCATACAGATTTTATCTTTGTTAACAAGGGACGAAGAGTCTGGCTATCACGTTAACTTAATACCTGACCAGAAACCACAGGATATATACCAGGAAGTAGCAGATCAAGTGTACGATAGGTTGATGAAAGATAAAAGTAAGAACAGCTTGGCTGGAGATTGGTTAAAGTTTGGAATAGATCGCAGCTTTACTAAGAAGATAGTGATGTGTAAACCTTTTGGAATGAATGGATACACGAGTAAAGATGCACTGGAAGATGCTGTTGTTAAACGCCTTAAGGAGGGACTAGGTAGTCCGTTCAGCAAGGAAGATTTCAACGAGGCTATGATATATTTAGCTTCTTTAATCAACGACAAAGCCAACGCTTTAATTCAACCACATTTACAATTGATGAAGTGGTTTAAAGATATAGCCAGGACTGACAAACCTATCAAGTGGACCACACCTTTTGGATTAGAAATTGTACAAGCTTTATACGAGCAAACAATAATTAAAGTGAGTAGCATTTTAAATATGCAAAACACTATCCTTGCTTTTAACA
>Ga0222718_10002358_pt1 | contig 17063 bp, 17 predicted proteins | sample C33_27DmetaG_FD_165045 | JGI IMG/M metagenome (GOLD analysis project Ga0222718, IMG submission 165045) | Estuarine water microbial communities from San Francisco Bay, California, United States - C33_27D | ecosystem: Environmental > Aquatic > Marine > Unclassified | place: USA: California... | reverse complement strand
ATGGTGCCTACCGGTGCCGCTGGCAATTTAACCTGGCTAAATGCACCCCCTTTAGAGGTTGTTGTACCAAAATAAAGTAGGATTATTGGCACAGGTTTAGGAGTTACGGAGGAGGAGATAAATCAAGACATATCTACAAAATATATCCATTTTGATTCAATTATCGAACAAGAATTCGAGAAGTACATGGAATTATATCATGAAACTATAAGTAAAGCTACAAAAATGGCGGAAGGTTCAAAAAAAGGACAACAAATCTTTATAAGTATAGAAGTAATGAACGAGATGTTGTCTCTTGACATTTTTTTTAGACCTGATCCTATGTGCCGCAGGATTATAAGAGAAATGATGAATCATGCGTCTAATTATAAAGTTGGTGTTCCTAATCATGAATATATAAACGATTTTTTAGAAAAAGAAAGCATAAAAAAAATTAATAATTACTTAAAAAACTATATTTATGGGGTGGGTCCCATTGCTAAAGTGACTAAACGTAATACAACGGGAAATGCCACCATTGATGCTGTGGTAAGTAAATTATTATCACTTATTATACTTTCTAGTTTTTTTTTGTTGTATGAAAAGATGATTGAAGGGACGGGCTTTATTAAAGAATTACTTGATAAAAAGATAGCAGACAATGATACATGGTTTAATGAACATCCTAATTCTGAAGACTTTCCTCCCTATACTGTTTCTAAACAAGATGTAAAAGCTGAAGCTTTAGCTGAAGCTGAAAGGGAATATATACAAGAATTGAGAAAAAATTTAATAATTCAACAACAATTTTTATTAAAATTACAAGTATATTTAGAAAAAATAAAGACTAAATCTGATTATGAAATACAATTTCGGGAAAATATAAGTAACCAAATAGAAATGATGACCAAACGTATTATTGAATTACAAGATAATCTAAATAAAAAGGTTGAAGAACATAAGATAGATATTACTGAGACTACTCAAGAGCGTGAATTGGACATATTGGTATATCATGTCGCTCTTATACACCACCAGATTAAAGCTCAAAAGGAACAAAATACTACCGGCCTTAGTGGAGGTAATAAATATAAAAAAGGTAGTGTCTCCAAATATAGTAAAAAGAAAAATAATAAGTTAAAAAGAATATCTAAAAAAATAAAAAATAAAAAAAAAAATCAAAAAATAGAAAGAATAAAGGTAAAAGAAGAAGGTAAATAAAATAATTAGTTAATAAATCTGTAAATATTTTCTTTAATTTCATTATAAATTTTTTTATTATGTATATCTTTAGTTCCAAATGATATATTATCAAATAGATTATTAGATTCGTAGTATTCTAATGTATTATCTAAAATATTAAGGAAAAATCCTATATTTTCAATATCTGCAATTTCATAAATAATTTCTATAACAATACGAATAAGGAATAATCCTTTTTCGGTTGTATAATCGTTAAGTATTTTATTAATTTTAAAAAATAAGTATTTATCTATTTTTTCTGTATTATTATTTTGGTATATATGAAATAGGTTATTTATAATACATTTATTATTTTTTTTATATTTTTCTATATCGGAATAATTTTTTATAAGTATATTATCTAATATTTTTACAAATATATAAGTATTATCTCTTATTTTAAGTATTTTCCTATATTTGACTTGGTTAATATCTTCTTGTTTTTTATTTTCTTCAATTATTTTTTCAAGAGATGTATCGCCAATAGTTTTATCATAAGTGAAAATAATTGATTGATTAATGAGGTTTTCTGATTCATCATTTTTTTCAATGGAAAGTTTTATGTATTCTATAAATAGAAGGGACGCTCTTTCAACAAAGAATATAGTAATATGAATATTAAATGAAACTAAAAATATAATCCAAAATATATTAAAGAGCATATTACTTATTTTTGTAATATTATTACGGAATGTATAGTTATTTATTTCTTCAAAATTATTTTTAATATCAACTATATATTTAAAAAAATATTTACAGAAGAGTTTATTAATAGTTTGAAGATTAATGTAAGTTATATTTTTTTTTTCTTTTTTTACAATTTCAAATATATTGGATTCCATCATATAATATTAATATATTATTAAGTTTGTAATTAAATGTCCGTTCATTTTATATAAAAAAAATATTTCATAAAGTAAATTAGATACCTAGTTTTATCTAATTAAATAATTTCTTTTTATTAGAAATTATTAAAAAATAAATCATATTTGTGTTGTTGAATTATCCATCTATATTATATGAAATTCCTATTAATTTAGAACATTTTATTTTAGTAAATGTTAATACCTATATTGCTAAATTGCTAAATTGCTAAATTGCTAAATTAACTTAATATTTTTATATTGTTTTTTTGTTTTTTTATAGTATAATATTAATGAAACAAATTATTTTTATACTCCTTATAATAGTTCTTATTATTTTATTAAAAAAAAAAATTTTTTTAAAAGAAAATTTTGTAAATTTAGATAATTATAAAAATGTTAAAGTATCTATATGTTCAATGGTTACTAAACAACCAGATTTTGAATTCTGGTTAAAGTATCATTTAGACTTTTTAAAAATAGATTATATTTTCTTAAGAATAGAAGATTCCCCAGAATATGAAAAACTTATTAAACCATATGGTAATAGAGTTATAGCTTCTTTTCATAATAAGAAAGATATTGATATGAAACATAATTATTTAACAATTATGGATAGACAAAAAGAAAATGTGAATTCAAATTTAAAAAAAGCAAAAGAAATGGGTATTGATTATCTATTTCATACTGACGCCGACGAATTAATATATGTTGGAGATGAAAATGGTTTAAGTAAGGATATATTACTTAGGAAATATTTAGAAGAAGTAACAGAAGATATAAGTTGTATTCATTTTAAAAACTTTGAAGCAGTATTCCCTAATAATGAAGAAAAATGCTTTAATACTAATAAATTTATAGATTGTAAAAAAGGTGGTTGTTTATCATATGCGAATGGTAAATCAGTTGGTAGAGTAAAGAAAGATGTTAAATTTAAAGGTCCTCATTATTTTACTGGTCCTGTAGAAAATATGGATGATACCAAAATATGTGTTCTTCATTTTGATTCTTGTACCTATAAACAATGGGAAACTAAATTCGATTTACTTAAAGATACAAATGAAGAAAAAATGAAGAAAATACCATTTCCTTTTTATAAAAATTCAATAAGAAAGTTAAAAAAATGCGGAGGCAATAATAAAAAAGAAAAAAATTGTAATAAAGAATTATCCGATTATTATGAAGAACAAAAAATAAATCCTTATAATAATAAAAAAACAGTTGATAAAGATATTACAATTTCTTAATCAAATGATATTTAATCAAAAGATATTTAATCAAAAGATAAAGTATATTTTTCATCTTTTTTCTTTAATCGCAATATTTCTTTTTTATTTATAGGCATAACCTGATATGTTATGTTTTTTTCTCCCTTTATATATTTTTCTTTGGAAAATACAAAATAATTAAAACATTTAACAATTTGTCTTAATATAGTTATCACATTTTTTTCATTCAAATCATTCAAATATTTTTGTGCTTTACAAGGAATATAATATTCATTTAATTCTTCCTCAATAGTTTCTATTTTTTTAACAGTATCGAAATCTTTTAGTATCTTTCGTGTAAATTGTTTATTATCTTGTAAACTTACTAAATTAAAACATTTTAATGTTTTTACTAAAATTATTTCGTCTGGTTTTTTACAAAATAACTGATTTATAGGCATATAATATTAATATTATAAAATATAAAATATTTGAAGACTGGACAACAAAAACTAATTATATGTTAATTTCATACAATTCTCTAATGTATTTTTATTAGTAATAGGATTTTTTCTCTTTAATCTCAAATCATTATTTACCCTCATTATTCTCTCTTTATCTATTGGAATATACATAGATTTATTTGTTTTTAGAACGTCTTTCTTTATTTCTTCCATCGAAGGTATAACAGAAATCATAGGAGGAAATATAACCTTATAATTTAAAGAATAATCCTCATTACATTTTCTAAATTCTTCTATACTTAAATTACCACCAAATATTGTTAAACACAATCGCGATGGAGCCAATTTTATCTTTAAATCCTTATTTTCTGTAAGTATAGAATATAAATAATTTAATAAACTATACCTTTCCCATACATTAGAATCATTCATTTCAAAATTATAAGCAGCACCACATTCCTTACTACAAAAATTACCAAATACATAAAAATTATTATTATTATATTTAGTAGGTATCGCACACGGAATAGTATCAAAATTATGACAACACCAAAAACACTTTAAATCTGATGTCTTCGGCCATTCTCTTCTCTTATTGTTTTCATTATAATATACCATTAATGACTTAATCTTTTTTTTTTTTAAACTTAATTTATTATATTTTATATTTTTTTCTTCTATCTCATATGTTTCCTTTACATTTTCTAATTTAGAATTATTATCTATAATAATATCATTTTCATATATTATTTCATCAACTTCTTCTTCTGTTTCATTATTTAAATTAAAATTAAGACTTTTAAATACTTGTTCATGTGGTTCATATGGTTTAGGATTATTAATTTCAGGATTATAATTATAAATATCTGTTAAAATATTATTCTTTAATTTTTCTGAATTAATATTTAAATGAAGAACATTGTCTTTTAAACACTTGTTTTCTTGAATAATTTTCGTTTCCGTGTTTATTAAAGAATTGGGTTTCCTACCTCTTTTCTTTGGTACTTTCTTTACTTCACCTTCAACTTTTGGTTTAGGTTTAGGTTTTCTTCCTCTCTTTTTTGGAACTTTCGGTTCCAATAATTTATTTACATCTGTTTTATTTTTGGGTTTTCTACCCCTCTTCTTAGGTATTTTAATTTCCAAATTTAAATGCTCTGAAGCATTATCATTGGTATTATTTGTCATAAATAATAAAAATGAAATATCTTTTAAATATTAAAAATTTTTTTACTTATATTCTACTATTTATATTATTTCATATTAAAATGTTTTCGACATACAGGAATATAAGATTCTCCAGAACCAACTAATTCTATTTTATTTTCTTCCACAATTCTTTTAGTAAAAGGTGCTTCTGTTCCGTCTCCGCATTTAAAACATAATGCCTTTAACTTAGTAATTGTTTCGGCGTGTGGCACTAATTTACATATTTGTCCAAATTCTTTTCTTTGATAGTCGCCGTCTAATCCGGCAACATATATAATTTTATTATCTTCATCTGCTGATTGAGTACAAAAATCGAATAAATCTGTAAAAAATTGTCCTTCTTCAATAAAAATTACATTACAATCTTTATAACTATTAGTATTTTTTATATCAGATAATTTATTTAGGGATAGACATTTTATTTGTACTTTATCATGTGAAGAAATAACACTTTCTCCGTATCGATTATCTTTAGAATTATTAATAAGTAAAAGATTATATTTTTCAATTTGTTTATAGCGTTTTATTAATCTAATAATTTCAGTGCTTTTACCTGAAAACATACAACCTAATATTAAATTTATTTTTCCTTGTTCCATAATATTAAATTATTTATTTTTTTAATAGAATTTATCAATTTTTTTATTTTATATATATATACAATGAGTAATAATTTATTAAATAATTCTAATAATTTAGTTATTTCAAATGAGGAAAATAAAAAAGAAGATCAATTTGATAGAAGTTTGGGATATTGGGATTTATCTTTTGCAGGTTATAGTTTAATTGTAGGTGCTGGTATTTTTACATTAATGCCTTTTATAATCAATAATGCCAAGGGTTATTCTTGGTTAGCTTTCATTATAGGAGGTTTTATTAGCGTATTAACTGGATTTAGTTTTATTAGATTAAATATGGAATATCCGGTAAATGATGCTGAATATTCTTGGTTTTTAGGTATTATAGGTGATAAAAAACAACCAGTAAATTCATTTAGAAATAAATTTGCGAAAGCAGGTGCCTCTATATTGATTTGGATTGTTATGCTTTGTGTTATGTCTGCTATTGCTACGGTAAGTGCGGGTATGAAGGATTTTATTCATTTATTAGGAATTAAAATGAATTCTTATGTTTTAATATTCCTTGCTATTTTTGTACCTACATTTATTAATATAGTAGGAACCAAATATACTTCGGGATTAAATCAAATTATTATGACTGGTATTACATTATTATTTGTTTTTGTTATAGGTATAGCATTAAAAAATCATAAATATATAGGTGAAATTAATTTTTTCAATAAACCAGCAAAACAAAATTTTAGTAATATAGCAAAAGCAGCATTTATGAGTATTTTTGCCTTTAATGGTTTCCAGGCATTAGTCCAAATGAGTGAAGAAACTAAAAACCCCGCAAATATTTCAAAAGCAATGGCAACTTCTATATCATTCTCCACTTTAGTATATGTTCTTATCGCAATATCAATTATATCTATAATTGGATTAAGTAGTGCTGCTAAAAATGGAGCCCCATTATCACAAGCATTTTCTGTTGTTATTGGTAAAGGAGGAGGAAATATTACAACACTAATGTGTGTTATTTGTATGTTTTCCACAATTTTATTCACACTATTAGGAGGATCCAGATTATTAAAGAACTTTGCGGAATTAGGAATTGCTCCAAAATTTTTGAAGAAAATATCTTCTTTGCCACAATTTTTAACTGGTAAAAGTAATAGTAATAATAGTAATAATAGTAATAATAGTAATAATAAAACTATAGAAAATTATGAAAATAAACAAGTAGAAAATAATAAAAAAAGTAAAATATTTGAAAATATGCCCATTAATGCTCTTATTATATTAAGTGTTGCTTCATTTATATGTGTATTGGCAGGCAAAGGTGTTTTAGAAACACTAGCTACTTCATCAAATATTATGATATTTATTATATGGAGTAGTGTTCATTTACTTACGATTATAAATTATCATAAAAAAGATGACGAAAAATATAAATTTTTAGAAAAATATAAAGATAGTCCTAAATTAGCGAAACTCGCAAAAATGTATCCGTGGTATAGTGTTTTAGGATTAATAACTACTTTATATATGCTTTTTAAAGCTAGACATTTTTTAAATGAAGCTTAATCACTATCTGAATCACTATCATCTTCCACAAATGAATAATTCTTAATAGTTGCGGTTGCTTCTACTCTAACTTTATCTACGCTCCAAGTACAACCAAATTTACCATTAACTATCCAAATTCCGCCACATTTAAGAATTGCCTGAATTTTGGAACCCTTGGTAAATACTTCTTCTTGTTCCATATCTACTGGACTATCATCTTTAAAACTTAACATTTTATATGATGTTTTACCTTCCCAAAATGGAAGTTTAAATTTCATAGTTGCCGGATATTTACCGTCATATTCCCCTGTCTCTCTATCCTTAGACCTTTTAACAATTGGAGTATATAATGCCTCGACAACTTCTTCATTTGTTTTCTTTTTACCCAACCAAGACATACTATTTTTAACTGCTTGACTTAAAATTAGTTTATCTAATCTATCCATATTTTCATAAAATCCCTTAATTCTATAATCGTCTTCCATATCTCTAAATGAACCTTCGATAGAATATTTGGGATAATCTCCTTTATATACATTTAAATCGAATGGCAGTGTCATTACTGGTGTTTGTAAGACAAACTGACTGTTATTAAGGTTAATATATACGGTTTTACCACCGTTTTTATTAGTTTTTACATCGGAAAAACTAAGTTTTGAAGTATCAAATGAATGTGCTTTTTCTAGAACCATATTGTGTATTTTATGATTATAAAGTATTTTTTAAATAAAATCAATTTTATTTTTAAAAATTGATTTTGACATATCTAAATATATCAAAAAATGACTTCTACACATTGTTTTAACAGAATACCAACAAACTCAAAATGGTTTGTATATGATGCTTATTATCTTTGTAGAAAAGGTAAAAAACTAACACCTTCATTTGTAAAACAAATATATGATACAGGCCATACACATATTTATATTTCTATGGGGAGTAAATATGCGAAAGAACAAGACGAATATCAAGAAACATTAAAAGAAGAAATGAATATTTTTAAGGATATAAAATTTGATGTTGTAATAATTGATTCATTAAATCCATGTATGTCTAGTATTAGAGATATTTTGAAAAGTGAATTATATATTATGTGGCGGTCTTCTTTATCTGATCATAAAGGTTCAATTTCGGGATTTGAGAAAACTTGGAAAGAAGGAGAATATGTTAGACCTAATGATAACATAAAAGCAAAAACTAATTATGAAGAATATAGAGATTTTCATGAATGCGATTTTCCAATAGTAACTAAATATTATGAAAATCAATTAACAGAAAAAATAAATCAGAAAACATTAAGAGAAAAAAATATGGTAAATATATGTAATTAAATTTTAAAAAAAACAAAATAAATATTTTATATTTTTTATTTTTTTAGAAATATATATTTATTATTTTTCCCAATCAATACAAATTCGTTGAATTCTCAATGATTTTGTTTCTTTACCAGTAGAAGTTTCTATAATATCTGCTTCTGCCATATCAAATCTTCCTAGATAATTAAATTTCTTAATAGTTGCCTTCGGAAGATAATATGTAGTTGGTGTTACATATTTTCCTTCTTCGTCTTTCTTTCTTCTAAAAACGACAACTGGTTTCCCAATCATATCTTCTATTTTTTCTATGCCGTAATGTTCGGAAGCTGTCATTGAAAGTAGAATTGGTTTACCATTGAGAGAATATATTCCAGATTCATCCATACTAGGAACTCCAATTATACATTGAATTCCCCTTTTATCAATTGGGTCTGTAATATTATAACCTTTACCGAAACCAGTTATTGTAAATTCCATTAGTGCATTAATTAAATCACCATTGTTTTGTTTTAGTGCTCTAACTGCTTGAGAACGAGTACATTTCATTTGTTCCGTAATTGTTTCAATATCTTCTTGTATAAGACCAGTTTCATCGGGGATTTCGTCACCTATATAATTTGGAAGTATACAATAATGTTGATAATCAATGTATGGAAATGGAAGTGTAAATTTTTTTCCTGTTCTTGAAAGTGTTGAAGTCATTTTTACCTTTTATTAATAATATTTATAATTTCAATTTTAATTATAATAAATAATTTATAACTCTAGACAAATCCTATTAATCCTTACTCTTTCTTTAATTACGCCATCTTCTGTATTTTCAACTGTTGTGGTTGCGTAATTTATCCCATAGTCCAAATCTACAAGTTCTTTTATGGTTGATTTTTGTAAGTACCATTCAGAAGGTTCAATATAATTTCCTGTTAGGTCTTTCTTTCTCCTATGAAAAGAAATTGTTTTTCCAATCATTTCTTCATAATTGCTCACTCCGTAATGATTTTTTGCTTTATCTGTTAAGGTAAGTGGTCTCCCACCGATTGAAAAACAACCACTTTCACCAATTGATTGATACGCAAATATACATTCTAAATCAATCCCTAAATTGGTACATTCCTTCGAATATGTTTCTAAAGAAAGATATTCATTAGTTTCTAAATTCTCTGTAAAATTAAATTTGACATTTTGTAATTAATAATTATAGAAGATAGTATTCAATTTTTTAATTTAAAAAAATTATTTTTAAATTAAAAATAGTAAAATTTTATAAAATATAATAAATTATTTACTTACTTAGAAGCTTTACTTTTTGACCCCTTTCCTTTACCCCTACCTTTCTTCTTAACCGGTTCGGGTTCGGGTTCAGGTTCAGGTTCCGGTTCCGGTTCCGGTTCCGGTTCTTCGTCTTCTTCGTCTTCATCGTCGTCTTCGTCGTCTTCGTCGTCTTCGTCGTCTTCATCGTCTTCATCGTCTTCATCGTCGTCGTCTTCTTCGTCATCTGTATCAGCAACAGTCGTCTTAGCTGGTTCAGATTTTTTAGTTTCAACAACTTCTTCGCCATCTTCTTCTCCTTCGTCATCTGTATCTGGTAGGAAATCGTAACTTCCAGAAGATTCCGGAACGTCTACTTCTGCTCGAACTAGTTTCCACTGACACATATAATTCGAACTAGATACCCAAAGACCTACGCACTGAATGATTGCCTTAACAGTTGCTCCTCGAACAAGAACTTCTCCAAGAGGAGCAGTGAGTTTTTCACCCTTAGTATTAAATACTTCGCATTCAAACTTACCGTCCTTACAAGGAATTTTCAGCCGCATTCTCTTTGGAAATTGTGTTAGTTCTTCCCCTGTTTCTTTATCAGTAGGAACCTTCACAGTTCTATTATACATAGCATCGATAACATCTCGACTTGCCTTTTTCTTTTTGAACCACGCCATTGAATTCTTCACACCTGCGTCAACAAGTGCTTCATCCATTTGACACATTTTCTCGTAAAATTCTTGTGTACTCTTATCTGTTCCACCGAATGAAAGTTCGGTTGAATATTTTGGATATTCACCCTTATCATAACAGTTCATTCCAAATGGAAGAGACATTGTTGGTGTTTGAACAACTAGGTTCTTGGGAGTTCCGCTGTGTTCATAACCTACCCAAACATATTTTGCGCCACTATCCATAACGCTTGGTTTATCAGAAATACTGACAAGTTCTGGTTTTAAGTTTTTACCTTTAATTGTAAGATTAGACATTTTGTAGTTTTTATTATATTTATAAATTTAAGTAATTCAAAAAAATCAATTTTTTTTTTCAACTATAAAGAAATTTTTTCCAACTATAAAGAAATTTTTTTTCAACTATAACAGTTTTTTCGATATAAGAATAAGGTTTAATTGAGAATCATAAATATATTTTATAATATTCATTTCAAGATTTTTTAATTAAGATTTAAAAAAATAGTGGAGTATTTATTTCTATAGTGATATTAAAGATTATTTATGGTTTTTTTTATAAGTGAACCAGTAATTAATACAAATTGTTTTAGTAGGAAAAATAAAACTAATGGAATACAACTACAATGTCCTCATAAAAAAAAATTTGGGGATTACTGTGGAAGACATAAAGACGAGAATAAATGGAGATTTCGAATAGATAAACAATTAGAAGGTGTATGTATTCCTATAAAGAACAAGAAAAAAACGAAAACTAAAAAAATATTAATTACCAGAGAAGATTATAAAAGTAATCCCGAGTTAAATAATTTTGATTTTGATAGTTTGCGATTATCGTGTAAGAAATATAAATTATTATTATCAACTAGTAGGAGTTTAATGGTTAATGTATTAATACATTATTTCGAAAGTATAAATGATTATCAAAAATATGAGAAGGAAGTAATATTATTACAGAGAAATATTAGGAGATATCTTAAAGATAGACATAATAAATTAAGAGGACCTGGATTTTATAATAGAGCAATATGCACTAATACAGAAGATTTTTTATCTTTTGAGCCATTAGTAGATTTAGATATAAAACACTTCTTTTCATATAAAGATAATAATAATTTTGTATATGGTTTTGATATTAATTCTTTTAAAAAATTGGTTGATAAAAAAATGAATAATCCATATAATAGAAGTCCTATTCCTAAATTAGCAATTAAAAATATGGATAAAATATTTGAAATTCAAAAAATTGAGGAAGAAACAAATACAGTATATTTAACAAAAAAACAAAAATTAACACATAGAGTTATAAAGATATTTCAAGAAATAGACAGATTGGGAACATATGCGGGAGGAGCCGATATAAATTGGTTTTTAGATATGTCTAATGATAAATTAAAGTTATATTATAAAACACTAGAAGATATATGGAATTATAGAGCAGATTTAACAACTCAACAAAAAGCAACAATTGCTCCTTTTCAAGATATGTTTGTTTGTACAGTTCATAACTATTGTAAAATACCTAGCATTCATAAATTAAGAGATGTATTATTAGGAGAAATGGAAAAATTAGTATTTACCGCAGAACAAGATTCTGATAAAGCATTGGGTTGTTATTATATTCTAATTGCTTTTGTTGAAATTATTCCAGAATGTGCTAATGCTATGCCATGGTTAATCCAAGGTTGAAATAATAGTTAGGTTATACTAAAATTAATTTAAAGATTATTAATGTATTTTATCTTAATGTCTAAAGTATCTAATATTAATATTGATAGAATTGATAAACTAATAACACCAAATGAATTAAAAATTAAAATTCCATCTAAAGTCATAGAAGAATTAGTTTTTAATACTCGTAATCAAATTATTGATATATTAAATGGTAAAGATAAAAGAAAGATATTAATTGTAGGACCTTGTTCCATACATAATATTAACGAAGCAAAGGAATATGGTTTAATGTTATTAGAACTAGCAAATAAAGTAAAAGATAAATTTTTAATTATTATGAGAGTTTATTTTGAAAAACCCAGAACTACTGTTGGTTGGAAAGGATTAATTAATGATCCTAAATTAGATAATTCTTGTAATGTGAATCAAGGATTATATTTAGCAAGAGATTTATTACATTATCTTAATAATATAGGTTTACCATGTGGTTGTGAATTTTTAGATCCAATAACTCCGCATTATATTTCGGATTTAATTAGTTGGGGAGCTATAGGAGCAAGAACAACGGAAAGTCAAGTACATAGACAATTAGTTTCAGGTTTATCTATGCCGATAGGTTTTAAAAATGGAACAGACGGGAATATTGATATATGTGCCGATGCTATCAATAGTTCTAAAAATAAACATTGTTTTATGGGTATAAATGATGACGGAGAAGCATGTATTATTAATACAAATGGTAATAATAATTGTCACACTATTTTAAGAGGTAGTAAAAAAGAACCAAATTATAGGTCTAATAATATAAATAATACTAAAAAATTATTAGAATTAAAAAATTTGAAACCAAAAATAATGATAGACTGTTCTCATTCTAATTCTAAAAAAGATTATAGAAATCAACAATCTGTATTTGAAAATGTAATAAACCAAATTATAAACGGAGAAACATCTATAATAGGTTTAATGTTAGAATCTAATATTAATGAAGGGAAACAAGATGTAATTTATTCGGATATAGATAAATTAAAAAAAGGTATATCAATTACAGACTCGTGTATAAGTATGGCAACAACAACAAAAATTATATTAGAAGCATATAATATTTTATCAAAATCCTAAAAGATTTCTTACAGTAGTTAAAATCCTAAAAGATTTCTTACAGTAGTTAAAATCCTAAAAGATTTCTTACAGTAGTTAAAATCCTAACAGATTTTTAATATAAGGTGTAATTTTATATTCAAGTTGTTGAGAGAGGAAGATTTCTTCTTTTTTAATATCATTTTTTTCTAAAACAAAGTATTTATCATTTTCTGTTAAAAATGACATATATGTTTCACCATTATCTTTTTTCATTTTTTTAAGTGCTTCTTTAAGATTCGGTATATTAGTAACTGGGATATTATTAACTTCTTTAAGAATGTTAGGTGCTTTAAAAACATTAAATTCTGCCAGAATAGATCCCTTTAAAATCTTAGTTATAATAAGTCGAGTATCTGTTTTTTTATCTATTTTATCATATTTGATTACTATACTACTTTCTTTTACTTCGTCTAAATCAAAATGATTATTATTTAGTTCAATAATTATCATACCTCCAATAATAATAAATTCTATTTTATCGTATAAAGGATATTTGTATCTTGTTTTATAGAATGTATTAGGTAAAAGTTTTATAGTTTTAGTTAGTCTTTTATTTTCATTTTCTCTAATTATAACAATTTCTATTTCTTCTCCTACTTTTTTATATTTAAGGTAATCCATTATATGAAATTTCATATCTAAACTTTTAATAAATACTTCTCCAAAATTGTCTATTGGTAAACCGTCAAAAGCACATAATACATCTCCTTTTTTTACTCCTGCTTTATCCATTGTTCCATTTTCTAAAACTTTTGAAATATAATATCCTTCTTTACATAATTTTCTTTGTTTCATAATAGTATTATTTGTATTATTGAAAGTACACGCTAAAATAGGAAAATTAATAAATTTATTAGTTAACATATCTTTATAAACTTTCTTAAAATAATCCACAGGAATCGCATAACTTACATTTTGGGCGTCATTATATCCCGAATAATTAATGCCAATAACTTTATTATCTTTTATTAATGGTCCTCCGGAATTACCGGGATTTATTGCTGAATCAGTTTGTATATCCCCATCTTGAAAACCACTAACTATTCCAGAAGTCATTTTTATTTTAGTTTGCCCCAGAGGATAACCAATTGCGATAACTTCTTCCCCTCTTCTTAGTGTATTTGATACACCTAAATCTAATAATTTATCATTCTTAAAATCTTTTATTTTTAATAACGCTAAGTCTAATTTAGGATATACTGATATTAAATCACAACTAAATGTTTTATTACCGTATATAGGTATCTGAATATATATTTTTAATGAATTATTAATTACATGATAATTTGTAACTAAATAACCTTCTAAATTAATGAAAAAACCAGTTCCTATAGATTCATAAGAACTCTCTGTAATATAAGGTTCTAACCAATTAAAATCTTTTTTCTGTGTTCTAATCCTAACTATTGTTTTATTATATAAATCTATTAACTTTGTTTTATCTTCGAAATTTTCTATATACATTAAATTATATACAATGTAAATAACTATAATAATAATAATTAAAAAATATTTAATATCCATTAATTATTATTAATATAATAAAAATTATTAATTTTATGTATTAATTACCTTTTACTTTAATAAAATTATAAATATCTTCATTTGAAGACTCCATTATTTTTTCTAAAGCAATTTTTTTAGATTTTCCAATAACTTCATATACCTTGTTATTAAATTCAAATTTTGCTATCCAGTCCCCTCTATTTATATTATATTCTCCGTTTATTAATTCATATTCGAGTTTATATTCATATTTTTGTTTTAAATGGTTTAGAAGATTTAATCCTTGACACCTATTACTAATCATAATTATTTTAATTTTATATTATATCTCTAAATATGTTTATAAATAAATAATAATTTTTATATATTTATAATTTTATATATTTATAATTTTTATTACTTATAGTTTATAATACTTCAAATTCATAATATTTTAAGTATCCGTTATTTTCTTTCCAGTCTAAATTATTCCAATTAAAAGCTATTAATGTATTTTCTTCCTGTTTAATAAAACCTTCCATTCCACCGTCCCCGTAAGTATCTATACATTTTAGTTTATATAATCCTCTATTTAGTTTACAACTTGTAATTTTAGTTTCATTTGATTTATCAAATTTAATATCATTTGGGAAAATATTGCTTCCTAATCTATTTACAATATTAAAACTAGATTCGTGTTTTACGTAGTAATCACCTTTAATGGTAATACTAATATCTTTTTCTTCATCTACAATTATTTCTTCGGACGCATTATTATCTACATTGAATTCGATAGATTTATAACTACCACTATTGAAATTTAAATCTTTAATTAATAAATTATTTTTAAGATATTTAATTGTTCCAGTAATGCCTCCGTCGCCGTATGAATCGTGGAATACAAGGATATAATTTCCGTCTTCTAAATGTAATTTAAAATTAACTTCTTCACTATTAATGTAAAATCTTCTATTAGTATCAAAAATATTTTTATTATCTTTTAATGAATATAAATTCCAAGAGCTTTCATCTTTACACCAACTATCACCTCGTAAATTAATATTAATGTTATGTTCTTTAGTATCTTTATCACCCATAACTAATTCGTTTAGTAAACTAGATTTAGAGAGGGATAATGTTGGAATTTGGGGATATTTATTTTCATTTAAATAATTTTTTACTCTGGTAACAATTTGTTTAGACGTGAAATTATAGTTAAAATCATCCATTGTTTTAATAAAAGCAAAAGTTAGTGCTCCTTGGAATTTTCCATTAATATAAGCATCCGCACTCTGTTGGTTATCTCTACAACCACTAATTTTCAATACATTACATATATTTTCTTCTTTTCTATTAGGTTGAATTCCTGTGTCTACTCTATATACATATGGTAAATCGAGCGAAGTTCCAGAATGACAAGCATCTATTAAACTGAATAATTTACAATCAGTAGGGATTTGTTTAATTAATGTATTATAGATAACGTCATCTCTAATAACACCACTAGTTTTATAATCTAATGGAATTAATACCTCATCTTGATTATCAGATTCATTATCGTCATTATCACTTGTAAGATAAGCACCGTGTCCTGAATAACTTAACCATAATTCTTTACAATCTTTGGATTTAGATAATAATTCATTAAATCCATTAATAATATTTTCTCTAGTAGGTTGATTTGGTGTATCATCGGTTAATAAAATTATATTTTCATCTGTAAAACCACAACGGGTTTTTAAGAAATTAACTATTTTTGTAGTATCATTTATACAACCTCTTAATTCACCCTTAGAGTGGCCTCGGTAATTAATACCAATAACAAGAGCAGCTTTATTATATCCGGTATTTAAGAAACTCATTTTATAATCTATTAAAATATTTAAAATATATTTTTCTATAATTTTAAACTAATAGAAGAATATATTATACTACATAAAAAATTTTTTTAAGAAAATAAATAAATAGTTATGGTTTAAAATTAACGATATTTATTTATTTTTTAAGACTTATCAATTTATAGTGTTAAGATAAACATAACTATACTTTTTTTACTATCTAAATTATTATCGTATTTTGATTATACATTAATACTTATCTATTACCTAACTTATGTATTACTTTTTCTTTTCTTACTACTTCTTTACTCTTTCCTTTTAATTTTGTTAATTTATTGTCAATTTGTGGTTTTATTCTATTCCTAATCTCTTCTTTCCATCCTGTTTGTATTTTTATTAAACCATCTAATTTTTTTTGTTTTGCGTCAACATCTCCTGGATCTGGAATATCACCTATATTATCAATGATTTTAATTAGGTCTGTCTCACTTATAGGCTTCCCAGGGGTTGTCTCAGCAATTTCTCTTAAATAATCTGTAAGTGCTCTTACTTCTCCGTGTTTTT